>Ga0209756_1000077_pt1 | contig 91535 bp, 132 predicted proteins | sample ETNvirenome_6_85_FD_184071 | JGI IMG/M metagenome (GOLD analysis project Ga0209756, IMG submission 184071) | Marine viral communities from the Pacific Ocean - ETNP_6_85 (SPAdes) (version 3) | ecosystem: Environmental > Aquatic > Marine > Oceanic | place: Pacific Ocean | collected 2013-06-19 | reverse complement strand
AGCTCACCCAAAAGCTAAAGGATTTCCGTATCTCATGTTAGCTTGGGGAATCAACGAGAAGAAAGATAATGACAAGTACAAGATAATGATAAAAAAGAATACTCCACCTCCGTACACGATCACTCGCCAAGGTAAACCACAATGAAAAAACTCAAATTAGTTCCAAAAGAGAAGGTTCGGTTGGTTGGGTTTTCGAAGGCAAAAACAAAGATCGTGCAGCCTGAGATCCCTTACATTCTATTTCTCATTGAGCGCATGGAAGGTCGTAAGATTATGTGGCCTGAGGTGATAAGACCGATGACCAAAGAAGAATTTAGTCATGGTCGTACTGTGATCGATGAAGGTCACCCTCGAGGAGCTGGTCATGGTCAGTACGATCCACAGACATATGAGGTTGCAGTCAATAAGAACATGAATCCCTTCGATATTGCTGCAAACATATTCCATGAGAACCTGCATCATGCTCGTCCTGATTTCGAAGAGGTTATAGTGAGGGATACGACAGGAGATGCCATGTTGTATCTGTATGGTGAATACAACTTAGGCAAGCCATATGCAGAAGGACGGTTGAAGGCAAATCCCAGAAGAAGACGTAATGCCAATGGAATTGTGATCGTTAAAGGACGTTACGTTGGTTCACTAGCTGATTATCTATCGAAATATGCAAAAGACTTTACGAAGGAAGATTTGATTCGTATAAAAAATGGTTGGGATGATTATGTATTTGGAGAAGGTTGGAGGCAGTATTACGATTTTAATGATCGTGAATACGTTCAAGTATTCAAAGAAATCCTATACATTGATCCCGATAGAGTAGGCTTCCATGTATTCAATGAATATGGAGATGAAAATTGGAGGTGGTATCGTACTGCTACCAAAAAAGAAAAGATGGAGTGGGCAAAAGACCAATGGAAAAGGAAAGGTCGCAATCCGATCATGATAAAAGTCGATGCCAATTATGGAATTAGCACAGGCGATGGTCATCATAGATTAAGAGCTGCTAAATTACTTAGAAAGCAAGTACCTGTAGTCATTGAGAGTAGTACGAGGTCAACGTACGATGAAGCCAAAAAAATAGTAGAAGACAATATACCTCCAAGGTTTAGAGGTAATCCCAAGAGAAGACGTAATAGTGAATCTATTAATATGTCAAGTTATGAGGTGCTTTCAATGCACCCTCCTCATGGTGTGACTGATAAGAACAAGCTGCATCGAATATACAAAAGCATGTTTAAGGGTTGGAAAGGTCGTCCTCTTATCTCCTTGGGTAATCAGTTGCTTACTGGTGCTCATAGATATGCTGCTTTGATGCAGTTGGATGATGGGATTGAATTTGACGTACCTGTGATCGATATAGAGCCATATTTAACCGCTACAGAAATCGAAGCCATTTTAGAGGCAATAGATCAAGACGATGTGTCGATCATTCTGCATAACAGTAGGATACCTCGGTCTATCATTGCCATTTATGTTCAAGACTTGGATCAAAGACGTAATCCCAAAAAGACAAGTTTAGAAGAGTTTGTTCGAACACTCAAGCAAAAATACCCTATTTCAGATATTTCTATTTATGTAAGACCTTCTCAACCTTGGCATCCAATAAAATCTGTGCACTTGAGTAATATAAGAATTTCTCCTTCTGACAGAGGAAAAGGAATAGGTTCAAAGGTTCTTACAGAAATAATTAATTTTGCTACAAGTACAAATCTACCCATTACTCTTATACCCCTTCCTGAAGATAAAGATAATGTAGAAAAATTGAGATCATGGTATAGAGATCATGGTTTTGAAGATTGGTATCGTACAGGTGCTTATGGAGAGGAAGACGAGCAAAGAGAAAACACAAAATATATGATAAAGAACTTGGATCAAAGACGTAATCCCAAAAAGACAAGGGATAGGAAGGGTCAACAGCTTCCTTGTAGGAGGTAAAACATTCTGGACGGCAGACAGTGATCTAGCTAGGAAATTACCAAAGAAGGCATATAGAGAGATTGCTGATCAGAGTGTGTACAGTCCTACCCTTTCCGTACTTTAAATTTTGGATTTATGATCACATCTAGTCTTTTTCGTGTCTCTTGGTTCTGAATTAAAGAAGCAATTGCTCCTCTAACCAAATCGGATATAGAAATAAACTCTCCTTCTTTTAAGGATTCACTTTCTGCCATTTCCTTTAATTTTTCGAAATTTCGACGATATATACGTATCCTGAGAAGATGGTGGGTTTTTTGAGTGGTGGTTTCATTCTCTTCTTCGGGTGTTTGCATTGCTCCTCCGGTAGATCGATAGCACTAAATTTTTATATCCATAGCACTATTTCTTTAATTTGGTATTTCCTTCTGAGATTATATGGTATAAGGTTATGAGTGACAATATCAAACTGGAGATTTACACATGGCTATTCTGCACAGAAATCCTATGCCTTTGAGTGGAGCTCTCTTTGTGACTAACCCTCGTCGTAAGAAGGCAGTCAGAAAGAACCGCAAAACTCGTCGAAAGAATGCTCTTAAAATGAAGCGCAATGCAAAGCATAGTGCACTTTACAAATTCTTAAAGTCCAAGAGCAACCCAAAGAAACGTAGTAACGGCACAAAAAAGGGTCAGGCTCGTAAGACAGCTCGTAAAGCTTACATGAAGAAGAAGAACGGTACAAAAAAGGGAATGGTTCGTAAGACGGCTCGTAGAGCTTACAAAAAGAATGCTCCTGCTAGAAAGGTAGTAACTTCGGCTTCAGGTCATAAAATGCACTACGTGAAAGGTAAACTTGTTAGTAAAGCCAAGTATGATGCTGCTGGTAAAAAGAAGACTACTACAAAAAAGGGAATGGTTCGTAAGACAGCTCGTAGAGCTTATGAGCCAAAGAAAGGCGGAAAGAAGGTCAGTAAGTGGAATTCATTCCGTAAAAAGATGAAAGGTGCAGGACTAGACGAATTCCAAATGAAGCGACTTTACAAGCGATATAAAGATGGTAAAGAAACACTCGCATCTCTTACAAAGATCAAACAGTCTGTTGATTCTCGTTCTCGTAAACTTGCTAGAGTAGGACGTACAACCAAATCCCGTGCAGTCAAGCAATTGAAAGCAGAAAAAGGTTGGTTGTGGAATCCTCTAAAGTCCATTAAGACTCGTAAGAATCAAGGAATTATGGGTGTTCAACCTCTTGCTCTTCCTCTTCAAGTAGTTGAAGGAGTTCAATCTAAAGCAAGTAAACTCCCTGTAGTCAAGTTTATATCTTTTGCTATTACTCCCATTGCTTTGGGTGCTACTGTCTATGCTGTTCATCGCATTGCAGAGCCTCACGTTATGAAGCTAGCTCAAGATCTTAAAGTACAAAAGATTCCTGTCCTCAAGGAAACCCTCAAGTTCCCTTACACCACCACTGGTGTTGTAGCTGGTCTTGCATTGGGTCTTCTAGCAAAAGCAGGTGTCCTTAATCGTAATGCTGCTTCTATGGTTGCTGCTTCTGCTGCTTCTGTAGGTATAGCCTTAGACCTCTCCTTACGTCCTACTGCACAAGCTGCGGCTCAGATCGTTGAAGATCAAATAGCCACTGCTGATGTTGTTTCTGCGGAAGGTGGAGATATGGGAGCATTACATACAAATCCTAGTTGTTACGGAGATGGTGGTCAATACATGATCGGACGTAACACAACTGCGCTTGGAGCAGTACATGATTCAGAGTATGGAGATGCTTCTCCTGCTGATGCGAAGATTTGTACTTGTGTCATGATGCCTGACGAGGTTGCGGCAGCGAAAGCTGGTAAAGACGCATACCTTCGTAAGTTCGGATTAGCTCCACGCAATAAATACAGATCACAAAGTCTTTATTCACGTCATGCGGGTCGTGCTGGGCACAGATACGGATGGCTGATTAATATGGTTGGGTTTGCGAATTTCCAAAAAATCGCTGCCATGCCCCCTAAACAAAGGGCAACTGTAATAAGTCAACTCCAGAAGCAAGCCATATCTTCTATTCCACAATTAGTTGCTGCTCAACAGGCCAAACATGGTGATATTGAGTCTGCATCTATCCCTGTAGATGGAACGATAAATGGTGTTCAAGGATTCGGTAGTGCACACTACGGAGCTTTGATGTTTGCTGGTTCAGGCTACTAATTAACAATATATTCAAACCCTTACTATAGGTGCTTATTATGTACGGAACTAAGTACAACCCATTGGGATCTCACTCCCCTAACGTCCCCTTCGATCAACCCAAAAGCCTTTTCCGCTTCGGTGAAACCTCAATTTGGAGTTCTTTCCTCCTTGCTGGTGGTTCTACTATCGCTTCAACCAACAATCGTCTTTTTGCTTCTGCTCAAGGATCTACAGGCCAGGGATTTGCAAATTCACTCTCAATCGCTGAAACATCCCTTAAAGAAGCTGGACGAGTTCCTTCTGGTGTAGCTTACGACGTGTTCGGACTTGCTTGTCAAATCGAAGGATCTACAAGTACTGCTGACGGTGGTGACATTGCTCAACCTTTCGACACTGATGCTACTATTGGTGATCTTCTTAATATCCAAAACAACGGTGTTCTTGAGTGGGATTTCACTCAAACTCGAATTGCGATCTGTCCTGTATCTCTTGCTGGTGCTGGTGGTGGTGCTTTCGGTGCTCTTGCTGTCTCTGATGGTGGAGTTTCTCCTGCTGCTGTAAATCAAATTGGTCACATGAACAATGGTAACGGTCAAGTTTGGATGTACAGAAAGCATCCTGTTGCTCTTCCAGGTAACACAACTTTCGCTGTTAATCTTTCCTTCGGTTCTCGTGCCGCAGCTATCAGCACAAACTCTGTTGTAGTTCGTGTTGTACTCTTGGGATATTATAAGAATATTATCGAGATCGGATAACGATTTTTTTCATCTCCTTGTTCTGAGGTCGCTCGAGAGAGTGGCCTCTTTTTTTATGCGTGTTGGTCAGGAGATGAAGAGTATCGTATTGCTAAAGCTAGATTCATCTTTTCATTAAAGAGGTCATCCATTGTAAGAATGAAGACTTTTGAATTTTCATCAAATTTCACAATGTCTTCTACAGGATCACAATTGACTCTCATGGTTGTTTTGATTGATCCTGTAAAAATGGCAAACCAAGACAAGGCTTCTCTCCACTTAAGGTGAATGCTTTTGAAATCTCCATCAGCTACAAGTTCATCACATCCAGCGAGGATGTCTTTTATATGTCTACAGATGACTCTCTGTTGCATTTCTATAAGAGAGTAAACATCAACTCCATGTACGCAAGATCCTCTAATCATTTGTTATCCTTTGCTGCATATCCTGTGCAGATCAGCCCAGTAAGAGCCAAGAGTCCAGAATATAGTCCACTTGTTTTAGTTGAAGCATACACCATCGCAGGGCCAGCTATAAAGCCTAGTGAGTTCTTATATGCGATAGGATCTTCAATAATAGTTTGAGGCAAAGACTTTGTTTTGACATGAGATAGGCATAGTCTATCCCATTGTTCGAAGGGAAGATCTAGATGGTTATAGTAGTCCCATTCTGCCCATCCTTTATCTCTATAATCGGATGTGAGCTCTTCTTTTGCTTCTATGTCTCTGTTTGCTACAAAGTAGCATGTTTGTCCAAATGATGGATCAGTTCCTAGTGGTGGATCTGCTCTTACTATCGTCATATTTGGTATGGGATGGTGATTTACCATTGCTGCGATTGGAAATTTTCTCCAATCAGTGAAAAAGTTCCCACTCTCCGCAATTTGCACACGATTAGGGCCAATGACCTCACCTTGTTTTATTTCTCTTTTGCAAAAGAGTCCGTTTCCTGCTGTCGGTATCGTTGACTTTGTAATGTACAGTGGGTGCTTTATTTCTCCATCAAAAGACACCCAAGAGCTAGGAGTAGTATGATCAACATAGTAGTTGTCTGAAGGCTTTGTAGTTTCTTCTACAAGCCGTTGTGCTTCGAATATACCTCTCAGAGTTTGGGAGATAAGTATATTGTTATCGGAGGATGAGATTTCGGTTAAGCATCTTCCGATAATCTTGGCTATTGAATGAACACCTGTCTGTATTTTTCCTGTATCACCGACTCGTAGACCAAAGATAACGTCTTTGCGTTTCTGTTCAAGATCTTGGAGTATATCGACGAGTGGAGATAAGGTATTCATAGTTCATACAGTAGTGCGTCTTGGCTTTGTTTACATATATTAAAGTAATGTTCTGGCTTCTGTTTCGCCAAAAATTTTATGAGAAGAGCATATTTTTTTGCACTAGGATGATTAATGCTACGTTCCCAACTCCGTACTACGTTATGATGCGATTTAGTAGCTTTTGCAATATCGGAGGTGGTAACTGAATATGCTTTCATTGTTTGTTTGAGCCAAGATCCAAAGGTCATTTCTGCAATTTTTTAGCCTTAGAAAGAATACGTTTTGCATTCATCTTTCCATGTTTACCAACTAGTTTTTGATATTTGCCTACTTTGCTTCCTCTATTGTAGGTTCTAGCCTTAGCTTCGATTTCCTTAAGAGTAAGTTTTCCAGAACTCTTCTTTTTTGCAGTGGTAGTCTTCTTTTTTGCTGTAGTTTTTCTCTTAGCGACGGTTTTGCGCTTCGTAGTGGTCTTCTTTTTTGTTTTCTTAGTAGCACGATACTCCTTTAGCCATGCCTCGATTCTTTCCTTCTCTCCGAAGATGCGAGGATGCTTTTTCTTATGAGCTGCGGTAACTTTTCCTTTTTTGCGTATATCATCTGCAATGATTCGGTTGAGTTCGAAGAGTCGATAACTAAGTTTCTTTGCATTTGATTCTATTTTTCTCATGCTTTTGAGTTTAGCTATAGACATGTATTGATGAAAAGGGCTATTAGGGTTTTTTTTCATTCTTTGCTCCGAACGAGGATTGATTTTAGCTTTGTTAGAGGAATTCTTTTTGAGTTTCTTTTTACTCTCCTCTAGTTTTTTATATCTATTGAGATACACTCCCCAAGTAGATTTAGGTTCTTTGCGTCGTTTATTCCACCATTGATTCCATTTATACATAGGCCAAGCCTGTTGTACTGATCCCACTACGTAGGCGGTAAGGTCTTTGTTAATATTGTGTGGAAGGACGTATATAAGAGCCAAACGTGCATGATAGAGATCGCCAATAGGAAATTGACCATGTTTGAATACAGTTAATTTTTCCGCAGCTTTTCTAGGTGTTCTAGACATCTTCGTTGGAACAGATAAATAAGCTTGAGTAGATGGTTTACGATTTATGCGTCGTTTCATTTTTTCACCTGTGTGTAAATTATTGATCCAAGGAGTAAAGCAACTGAGGATACAAGTATGATATGTGGTAAAGGTGATGGAGCACCTTGAGATAAGAAGAGTTCTGCTTCTGCATTTCTCCTACGTACAAGACCTTGTAGGACTTTTCCTTTGGACTTGATAGGCCCATTTGCGATAGCTTGTGAAGCTTCTTTCCATTTCTTTTGATTAGAAAATTCGATGGCATTTTTTAATGCAGAAGAATTTGGCCCAGCATTAAATGATAATGAAACCATCGCATCCCACATTGCTTGTGTGACTGGTACTTTCAATTTTTCCCTTAAAGGACGTTCGTATGTAGGAATGGTTTCCTGAAAAAGGTCGTACATTTGCTTTTTTGTGAGTGGTACACCATCACGAAAGTTATTAGCAAATCTGTCGCATTCATTCCTCCATGATGCCTTCACAACATGTCCTATTCCGATGGTTGGTGTTCCTACAACAGGAGAGTCGCATGAGATCATACCCATGCGTTTTGTGCTTGTAGAAGCCAAATCATCATATACCTTTGGAAAACTCCCTTCGAAGCTTTCAATAAACTCAAATCCTTTTTTAGATAGTTTCATTTTGATACCTGTTTATATACAACTGCGCCTATGAGTAGTAGCAATGATGAGGTCAAAACGATACTTGGTATGGGTGAGGGTAATCCTCCTGAGAGAAATAAGTCGGCTTCTTCGTTTCTTCGACGCACAAGGCCGGGTACAACTAATCCTGTTGCTGCATTGGTTACTGGGCCGTCTCTTATGATATCAGAAGCAGTTTGATAGTCTTTGTTATTGATCGCTTCGATTGCATTTTTGAGTGTTCTAGAGTGTACTCCTACGTTGAATGCAAGGGAGGCCAATGCGTCGATCATCTCTTGTGTGACCGGTTTCTTTATGGTATTGATCCAAGGGTCGACATGAGCTTTCACGTCTTTGCGAAAAAGAGCATATACTTGCTTCTGTGTCATCTCTTTACGACCGCCAAGGAATTGTGAAAAATATTCACGTTCTTCAGATCGAATAAGATGCCCTATACCGATGGTCGGCCCCCCTACAGACTCTTCATATGAGTATATGGTGCGTCCGTTATTATCATCATAGACTTGTGTACGAATAGCTTCTGATCCGATGAGATCTCGAAGCCCTTTATTGGAAACACTTTTTGTGAAAAACATTGTGTATCCTAGGGGCCGAATGCAGCGAGAACATAATTTACGGTATGCGTAATCCCAAGTCCTGTATCTGCACCAAAGTTAATCCTAATGAAATTAACAGGGAATTGGTAATTCAGTATGATGGGAACATTATTAGCTGGAGCGGTAATAATGTCGGATAGATTAAAGAAATCCAATTCCGTAGCTCCACCCACATTTGCACTCCTTAAAGATGCTTGAGGCACAATTGTACATGGACTTGCACCGCTTGTTTGTACAATATAGAATACAAGATTGGGTAATTGATCTACAAAGAGTTCAACAGAGTTCGTACCTGAATTAAAAGACAAGGTATTTACACTGTTAAGAACAGATGAATTAACCGTAAGAGAAGCAACGGAACTATTATTAGTTAAAGGCATTAGTAGTATCCTGCATCAATGACATATGTTGGTGGATCTGAGGAAGGAGATGTATCTGCCGTTCTGAAGAATCTAAGTTTTATCCTCCAATAACGAACATTTCCCCCTGATCCAAGTGGTGTAAAGGACAGAATTACACTATCGGTATTTTGCACCAGAGCACCTGTTATGTCACTTGTGGCAATAACTTGTACCAGAGATCCCGGATCGCTCACATGACCAAACTCTAAAGATTGCAATTTGATGTTTGTTTGTGAATCTGGGGTAGCTTTAAGGTTGCTGACTTGGATGTGAAGAGCTTTACCACCCCATAAAGGAATGGCATTAGGAGCTATACGACCTTGTACTGCACTTGCACCAGAAGGTAATGTTCCTCTGAGTTGAGGTTGCAGGTCGAATATTGGTGAAGACCAAAATACTTCTGCATCCGCATCGTCTAATCCACCTACCAATTTCAATGGAACAGCAGTTCTGTTCCCAAACCAACATGGAGCTGGCATGTTTTGAGGAGTAGGTAGTGGATTAGTACCTGCAGGATTTCGGAACTGTGGTTCTGTGGAGAACTGTTGATTCCGATTATATGGTGAAGGAAGACGATATGACATACTATCCTCCCATAAAGTTACGATTTCCTCGTATTTCAAGGCAGACGAGAGTAATGTCGACTCTAAAATTCTCTGGAGCATTTGCAAGTGGTGTAATACCTAAGATGAGTGAAGCACCTTGATCGATAGTGTAGCCTGATCCTCCGATTTCTCCGGGGTTCTCCATAGATCCACACACAGTAGAGGCTAGACGAGCAGCGGTCATAAGCTTATCACCAGTGGTGTATTCTATGCGGAATAGGAAAGAGTTAAGTAGATTTTCATATACAGTTAAGTTGGTAGTAGGATCGGTTGCGCCTGCATTTATTGCTACAAGACGACATGGGATGTCAAATTGTACCAAGCGAATTGCCTCTTGACCTTCCGTATAATCAGCATCTGTATTGAGAAGAGTAGCTCCATAATATCGAACTTGAGATCCGACATTGGGATCTGTGGACATAAAAGGAGATGTAGGGAAGAAGGGAAATCTCACCCAAGGAACTGCATTTCTGCCTCCTAGTTCACCCATAGTCGGCATTTCTAGTTTTGCTTGGGTGTTGTATGGAGCAGCAAATCCTCCATTATTATTACGATAGTAATTCGACATCTTAAGGCCTCCGAAATATTACGAATCAAGGTTATCATAACCAATTTTTTTCATATAGACATAGCATTATTGCATATCGTACAAGATTGAGTGCTATATCTTCTAGCAATATAGCACTCCTTTTTATTTTTATCGGTGACTAAGTGTATATTGTGCAGTAGAATACTACTGTCACATCACGATTGGAGAAGACATGAAACTTAATTACAAGCAGATTGCCATTGGTATGGTATTAGGATATGTATTCCGCGATAAAATTGGTGGAGTCGTATCGAAATTTGGAGCGATTGACTTTGGAGCTATCAAACTTAATCCTCATTCTGCGTTTGATCAAACTCAAGCATGGCCTCATGCTGCTCGCGGGCCTGAAGGTTTCGGAGCTTTGCATATGAACCCTGGACACATGGGTGCGATTCATACTAACCCTGCACACATGGGTGCTCTTCATATGAACCCTGGGCATATGGGTGCGATTCATACTAATCCTGCTCACATGGGTGCTCTTCACATGGGTGCTATTGAGTTGAGCTAGTGACCTCCTTCTCGGAGCACTTAAAACAACGACAACTTGCATATGCGACACGTCGTTGCTACGAGAAGATAGCCGTTAGAATAGGTGAACAAGATCCTATAGAGTTTTTAAGGGAGATGATTTCTCCTGAAACTCCTATTGGAACAATTTTGCCTATGAGAGCGGCTGTCAAGCATTTTCTCATGTCTGAAAAAGGCCTTAGTAGTGATGAAGCGAATGAATTGCTTCCAAAGGCTAAGGGTCAACCCAACCGTCTTCGTGATAGTTTGACAGAAGAGGAGTTGGATATTTATCGTGAGGAAGCGGAGTACTGCCCTGAACCTACAAGGACGATCCTTCTTTTATTGCCTGAAACAGGTATGCGTATCAATGAGATGTGTTCTTTGAGAGTGACAGACATAACGAATAAGCGACGTGTAAGAGGATTCTTATTTCGAGGGAAAGGATCGAAGCAGAGATTCATTCCTCTGAATACGAAGGCATCAAAACTCATTGACGACTACCTTGAAAATCATCTAGGTGGTGAGTGGTTGTTCTTAGGATACAAAGGTGCGCCTATTCGTCCCGATGCCGTTCGCAAATGGACGAGAAAGATAAAGAAGGAACGTACTGAGCTCTCTGACTTGAGTCCACACCTCATGCGCCATACATTCGCCACCAACGCACTCAGAGGTGGAATGGACTTGAGAACACTACAAGCTCTTATGGGTCATAGCAGCATCGAAACAACGGCTCGATATTTACACCCTGATGCACAAATGCTATTTGATGCTCTCAAAGCCTTAGAGAGGTAAGCATGATTATTGGAATAAATCCACAGACAACACAACAGATAGAGTCGGTTTTAGCTGCAAACTATGCAAGTGGGAATGAGATTACTCTGCTGATTGATTCATTAACTACGATAACACAGCAAGAGTATAAGAAGCTTACCCAGTTAGCAATAGGTAATGTCGAAGAATTTCATCCTATATCTAACAGGAATGATGGATACGAGGTCAAATTACGTCAGGGTATGACTCAATTTGTGTATCTATTAGATAATTTTGCATCAACAGATGCGATGTCAGTATGGATTTGGAGTTACAATGTCCGAACAATGTATCATTTCGTAAAAGATCCAAAATATACAAAGTCAAAATGGAACGCATACATAGACGATTTGGAAGCAGAGATGGATAGTGATCCATATAGGATTCGAGAGGAGATTGTGCATGAGTTTATATGGAAGAATAAGATTGACTATGCAGAGATGAAGCAAATTATCATCAATGATTGGCCTTCTTTTGTAGGTGATTGGGATCTGCTCGTCAAGTTCTCGATCAATAAGCGAATTTACATTGTGGTGAGATAATGACTACAGGAAACGATGCGATATTAGCTGCGAACTACGCAAGTGGAAATGAGATTACTCTTCTGATCGATTCGTTGCCTACCGTAACCCAGCAAGAGTATAAACAGCTTCTTAAGCTAGCAAAGGCTTATATTCATTACCCTCCTGGAGTGATGATTAGTGCAGGCAGACCGTATATTATTGTATCATTGAAAGAGGAAGGTTCCCTAGGTTCAATTCCCTACGTCGTTTTTTCTTTGAATGATTTTGTAACAAAGGAAGGAATGTCGGAGTGGGTGATAGGCTCTGACTCCAAGCAACTCTATCTCTTCCTCAAAGGACTGCCATATACGAAAGCTGAATGGGAGAAGAAGGTCAAGAAAGAGTATAATGCAGAATTACGTGCATGGAAAAGAGATAAGATTGACTATGCAAAGATGAAGCAAGTTATCCTCAATGATTGGCCTTCGTTTGTAGGTGATTCGGATCTGTTTGTCAAGTTCTCGATCAATAACCGAATTTACATTGTGATGAAATAATGACTACAGGAAACGATGCAATATTAGCTGCAAACTACGCAAGTGACAATGAGATTACTCTTCTGATTGATTCGTTGCCTACCGTAACCCAGCAACAGTACAAACAGCTTCTTAAGCTAGCAAAGTCTTATGTTGGTTCTCAGGGAGTCTCAGCCTATGGCACAAATGGGTATTTTGTACCTTTGAAAAAGGAAGGTTACAAATATCCAATTACATATACTGTATGGCCTCTGAAAGCTTTTGTAACAAAAACAGAAATGAAAGAGTGGTTTATGTCCTTTGACGAAAATCAACTTTATCTCTTCCTCAAAGGAATGCCATATACGAAGACTCAGTGGATGACTTACTTAAAAAATCTTGATAAACAGATTAGAACTGATCCATCATTTAGTGTCTTGGCCTTGCCCCAGGCCTTAGAGAAGCAATTTGTAGACACAAATCGAATTGACTATGCAAAGATGAAACAAGTTATCCTCAATGATTGGCCTTCGTTTGTAGGAGTCATGGAAGGTATCTTTGTCAAGTTCTCGATCAATAATCGAATCTACATTGTGGAGACATAATGAAAAGAGAAGATAAGCTATTACTGGCACTTGGTTACTGTGCGATTCCAGAGGTAAGAGAGTTGATGCTCAGTCTTGGAGATGAGGTAAAAGACTTTGTTCCCAAGCTCTTACAAATCATAACAGAACGTAGTACTAAATTAGGTTTTCCTGATCCTCAGCAGCATATATATAAGGTTACAGATAATGGTAAAAGTACTGTCTATGCGGTTGTAACTCTCGCCAAATTCTTAAACACAGAATTTAGGGATGATTTGGATGGTGCAAAAATAGGTAACAATGCCTATGGGGGTGGTTCTGATTGGGAGGAACAAACAAATTGGCCTCATAAACTCCTTTCGCTTTTACCTTTACGGTTAGTTCGCCCTTATTCCAATCCCCAGTTGTCCGATGCTTGGTGGAAAGAATCCGCCAAAGTATGGAAAGGTCATAGTTTTCGAAATTTTAGGGGAACTCTATATAGACATGCTGGAATAGTAGGTCTTATGGAAGATGAGCCTCTATCTAATCCACTGAAATCAATAGATGTTGATGTTCCTAATTTAGTGGAAAACTTGTATTGGTATTGGCCTACAGAACTTGATAAAGGTTCTCTGACGGACTTATTGACGTATGTAAGAGGCTGCTCCATGATGGTAGAGGGAGATGTTTATATCGTTATCAAAGAACCTCAAGCATATAGAGAATTCCCTAAGAACTACAAGTTCATAGACATGTTTAAGTAATTAGCGACGTTCTTTAGCCATCTCTAATAGTTCTTCCGTCATTTTCTCGAGCCGATCAAGTTTCTGTTGAATGAGCTTTACATCGGTCTTCATCTCATTCTGCTCTTTTTCCATCAATTCGACAGTGGATTCTAGCTTTTTTACGTCTTCGGTATTGTGCTTAAATTCGGAAGCCATATGCTCTAATTTGGTATTTGTATTCCATACCCAAACGAAAAGCGGAACGATCAATATACTCACGACTGTGCTTACAATTTTCCATACCGAGTCAGTACTCATGGCTTAGTGACCTCTGTAAACTTAGAAGCACTAGCAGAAGGAGAGAATTTTTCAAAAGCAGAGAAGCCTAGTCCTGCTCCAGTAAGATACAGCATGCCGTCAAAGATATGAGGCTCTAGAGGGATCTCCATAAATACGTTGCACAAAAATGCAAACATACAACACAAAAAGGATAAAAATGTAATCACACGTTTACTAGACACATCGTCATTGACTCCAGCAAACATCTTTTTCATAAAATCGAACATATCGACCTCCATTCGACCTTATAGTATCCAAATATTTAGTGCATGTCATGCCTTCATAGCACTCTAAATTCATTGTACTGTAAATTTGCGTCCTTTGATGTGATAAGATACTTTTGAATTATAGGAGAAACCTATGTTAGGCCTAATACCAAATGATCCAAAAATAACTACCAAGAGAGCTTCTAATGGAGTTCTGACTGAGGTTTGTGTCGATGCAGATACAGAACGAGTAATGCAACGTCAACGTGTTTTTGCTATGATGGGTAGTCCTCTGTTGGTGTATGCAGCAGTACGTATGAAAGGCCCATTATGGCTCAAAGCCATGATTGCTTCTATGGGAGCAGCATGTTTCGTAGCGCATTACACGGCTTTCAAGGCCGTAAGACCACATCTTAAGAAGCAATCAGGAGAATAGAGATGGCAGTAGAAAAAAAGACACCTAGAAAACGTAAGACAACTGCTAAAAAAACAACTGTAAAGAAGGCAGCATCAAAGAAGACTCCTGTGAAAAAGACTCCTGTGAAGAAGACAGTTGCGAAGAAGCCCACAGTTAAGAAGACTGTTGTGGCTCAACCTACAAAAACTGTTGTAATACCTAAGCCTAAGGTTGATCCCGTCCCTCCACCCAAGCCAACTTTAATAGTCATAGAGCAAAGAGGACATAAACGATGGATCTGCCATAAGTGTGGAATGAGTATGCTATTGTCTCGAACTACATGCAAAACATGCTATGCCAAACGACTCAGTTCGTAATTTTGCGTCTTCGTTTTTTTCTTTTCCTTTTTGTAGCTAGGTACTGAGAGGAAAGCATTTTAAGTTTACGTTTCCGCACTTTATGTTGTGATTTTTGAGCTTTTGTTTTACGTCTGATTCTCTCACCAATCATGATTTTTATTTGCTTGGATACCGAGATGGTATCAAATGAATGAGGCTTGAAATGGGAAACCTTGCGCATGGTAACTTTCCATCTGTTTCCTTTTTTACTCACTCCAGATACTCGATATTTGTGCATCTTGCACCAAGCTCTCACAGATGGTTCATTCCATCTTTTCCCAATAAATGTAATGGACTGAACATCTTCATACTTTGGGAGTGGAGGAAGGGAACGTACAAGACCCAACATTGGATCTCCATTATGCGTAGGTGCACTGACTTGTTCTGACCATTTAGCCATAAATTCGACTACAGAGCTTTGCTCTCGTTCCTCTATGGTTTCAGATCCAATAGCATTGTTTACTATAATTCTTTTCCGTTCAATGATTTCTGCAATTCTGTCATCGACTGTGCCCATAGCATGTAGAAACCAAATCTTTGTAGGGTATCGTTGTGAGATACGACGCACACGATCTTCTGCCTGTTCTTCGTCTGCACTTGTCCAAAATCGTTCGACAAAAACAAGATGACGTGCTCTTGTGAGTGTGATTCCAGTATGGGCTGCTTTTGTGCCTATAAATACAGGTACATCTCCTCTTTGAAATTTCTCAACATGGCTTTGTCGAATGTTCTTTGCGGTCGATCCTCTGACGGTAACATAATCTATATTTTGCTTTTTGAGCATGATTTGGATTCTATCGATCACGTCTTTATGCTCACAGAAGACTACGATAGGTTCTCCGACACGCACTGCTCGAGAGATAAAGTCAGTTGCTGCATATGTTTTAGCTACACCTACAATACGACGCAAATAGCCTATTTTCACCAATGCTTCTGCGGCCAAAGAACGTCGAACGGCATCTTCGGCTTGCCCGGCTCCCATACGTTTTGATAGTTCCTCTTTAAGCCATTCATCGAATTCCTCAAAAGCACGTCTGTAGTCATCTGCATGTCTTGGTCTAAGGTATACTGGAAGAGTCATTCTCACTTTATTTGGAACGTCAGGAGCTACATCTGATAGTAATCTTCTAATCATAGGAGGTTTTTCCTCTCCAAACATCTTCTCAAGATTTCTGAGCTCACCCTCACTATTGATGAGGGGTGTGCCAGAAAGTAAGAGAAGATGAGGAGATCGGGAGGCAAGGGTCGACAAGGCTTGTGTTCTATTTGCTTCTTCGTTCTTTGCGAAATGCGCTTCATCTGCAATGAGTAGTTTACTACGTATGGGTATAAGGTCGTCTATACGTTCTGCTAGAAGATTCCAAGTTATGATGTAGATGTGACATATCCTTTTAGGGATTGGATCTGCACGATTTGCTATGACATGGACACGTGCCCACTTGCACCACTTACGAGCTTCATTTTTCCAGTTCAATAGTACAGACGAAGGGCACACGATGATCGCTGGGCATAGCATTTTACGGTCAATGGCGATAGCTGCAAGACATTCTATAGTTTTTCCTGTGCCTTGACCATTAGCTACGATAACACGATAGTTATTGGCCTTCATAAAGGCAACATCTTCCTTTTGAAATTCTCTCAGTTGTAATTTCTCTTTGGGCTTCATAGCACTCCATTTTATGTATTTAATTGCAATTATACACTGTTATAGTAAAATCAAACTAGCGGAGGCGCAATGTTGAAAGTAGGTGATAAAGTACGAGAAGGTGATCGAGTTGGTTGTGTGACTGCTATTCACACAAAGGGCACTGCTGACGTACTATTTCCGAATATGAAATATGCAATTCGTCGTCAAGAGCGCAATCTTCGTAAAGTAAATCCAAGCAGAAGGTCAAGTATGTACACAAAACGTAGAAAGAGTTATCGGAGAATCCCACGGAGAAGGAATGTCGCTCCTTCAGGAGTCACTAAGACACAGTTGGCTGATATATTCACGACTCCTTGGGATGAACATCCGATGGACAAGTATATAAGTGATCTTCCTACATCTGCTTCATTTGCTGATTATCGCAAAGTAGGTGGATCGAAGGCAAAGATCCCTAGAACATACCTTATTCCTTCTTTGAATCCTAGAACTCTCTTTGGAACATCTGCCAAAACACTTAAGTCGAACGGTAAGACCGCAGAGGTTCGAGTATTGTATTTAGCTCCGCATAAACTCTTCAAGACTAAAATGCCCGGAACAGGCTACAAAGATAGTCGTTATCCCATCAACTTATATAATGATGTAAAGGCTCAAAATTCAGATCTAGTTCCCTCTCAATCAGGAGATCAGTTTAGATTTAAGGGGTTTCGTAAGAACCCCATAAGCAACTACTGCATTTTTGCTACAGAAGGATGTGCTCAAGCATGTCTATTCCAAAGTGGTCACTTAGGAAATGAAAGTGGTACACACTCTGCATGGCAGAAATCATGGTACTTACAGATGTTTCCATTGCAATTCTTCCGTCAACTCCTTTTAGAAATCCAAAGAGATGGTGTAAAGTCTCAAAAAGATGGCATGGACTACTATGTACGACTCAATGGAACCTCTGATATCCCTTGGGAGAAATACATTGACATAGACAAGGTTGTGAAAGACTTTACAGGTGTAAAAGGCTTTTATGACTACACCAAGTGGCCTTACAAAGCTAGAATGGCAGAGTCACGCAAAAAAGGATTTCCAAAAAACTATGATATAACCTTCTCTTTATCTGAGAGAGAGCAATTTGCTCCATCTGGTAAAGCAATTTACTCTTCTTCGCAGCTAGCACAGGATTGGTTGATGAATGGAGGTAGAGTTGCAGTAGTAGTAGAAGAATTCAATAGATGGCCTAAAGGGAGAGCTCCAAAAGGGTATGAAGGAAAGAGAGGGGATTATACATACAAAATCAAAACAGCTAAAGGCATGGAGCCTAGATACCTAGCCATTGCAGATTATACTGATCTTAAAAACTATGCCATCAATGCGAAAAAAGCGGCCAATAGGGGTAAGTATCCGCATATTGTTGATGGAGATGAAACAGATTTCCGATTCTTAGATCCCTCGAGATCTATTGTAATACTGAAGCCTAAGGGCATCTTTGTAGACAAAAAAGGTAACATCTTTGTAGGCAAAGACGCACAGACCAAAAAGAACAAAATCCTTACTGCGCAGGAAGCACAGTTTTTGAAGAGTCGAGATTGGGTTTTGAATCTCCAAGACAAAATTGCAGGAAAGACAATCAAACGACAGCCTTTTCTTCAAACTTTTGTACCCAAGACCTCCAAGCTTACTAAAAAGGTGAGGAAGAAGGCTCCATCAAAAGCCAAATCGACGACAAAGAAGGCTACAACAGCCAAAAAGAAGACGACTCCAAAGAAGGCTACAACAGCCAAAAGGGTCATCACAACATCTCAAGGTCGAAAGATGTATTATGTAGGTGGTAGGTTAGTATCAAAAGCTAGATATGATGCTGCAAAGAATCCACGTAGGAGTTCCAAATCTAGACCTACTTATGCAAAAGCAGTACAAAAAGGTCGCACTTGGTATATCATGGCAAATCGTCAAATGGTGCAAATTGGAGCAACTAGTAAATGGAGTTCTAAAAGTGCCCTATCAAGATCACTTGCTCGTCATGGTTATGCACTCAATGAACAAAATAAGGTCATCAAAAGACACGCAAGAGAAAAATGAAAATTGGATTAATAGGGGATTCCCATACCGAAATCTATTTTCCCATGCTTCGTAGGAAACTCGAAGCAATGGGGCATACAGTCGTTGGTGAAGCCTCCAAACGTGGGTGGGCTACCTACTCCTACAATAAAGATCCTTCTTACTTTGATCAACTCGCAGAGGCTGATGCAGTGATTGTATCCATTGGAGGCAACAATCATCGTTTGAATGATAGCTACAAAGAGCACGTCGATACCTTCCTTCGTAATGTAGGGTATCCTAAGAAGCGCATCATATGGGTTGGGCCAGCAGTAGCTTTACGTCAAGATGTAGAGGATCGTCATGTGTGGACTACACAATGGCTTAAAAAGAATCTTCCTTCGTCTGTTGCATTCATTGATTCGAGAGAGTTTACAACCGTAAACCATGCACCTGATGGAGTTCATTTTACCAATGCTGGATACCAGCTTTGGGCCGATACCATCGCAAATAAAATTAAGCCTATTCTCTCCATGCCGATCATGCTATATAAAGTAGGACGGAGCATACCATACATTGTTCTTATGACATCTTTAAGCTTTGTAGGATATGCACTATGGAGAAGATATGGAGATACCAGAAAAAATAATTGAGAAATACATCAAGATTCGTCGTCTAGCTCTTAATGGAGAGGTAAATGAGAGAGATGTAGCAAAGAGATTGATGGGAAAGCTGCAAAGAGAGTATCCTAATATCGATCAACAGGCTACAACGTGGGAGCGCATGGAGCATGGATCAGCATATAATGATCCTCCTGTTGATGACCGTCCTCATTGGGGTGATCTGTATAAAGAACAGCAACGAGCCAAACGAGAAGCAGAATGGCGACAACGATTTACAGAATGGGGTCAAGCAGCTACAAGTGCGTTCTCTTGGGCAGCTAATATGGCTTCTCAAGCCTTCGGAGTACAAGAGGCTAGAAATATGGCTTTGGAACAGTCCTATACTAATATAGGTATCCGTTACAATAATTCAGGATCAAGATCTGTAAACATAAAAATTACCCCAGAAGCCATGTCGTATATACATAGGATGACTGAGGAACAAAGGGTGCATTATTGCAGATGTGTATCCGAACGGATTGCATCAGAGGTATACAAAGCGATTACTTGATTTTGATTGTTCTCAAGTACTTAGCTTGACCTATTTTTACAGTTTGACCTTTACGTTTGAAAGGTGTGTCTGAGGTCAGTTTTTTGCGTTTGATGCTTCCTTTATATACACGGATAGTATCTTTACCAGTTTGACGAAGATAGATCGTTTTGTGTCCTTGACGAGCAGCTTTCTTTGCGGCTTGACTTGGTGCACGACCTGTGAATCGAGAACCTGTATCTTTGTAGCCTTTTTTAAGCTTTTTCATAAGTGCGTATGTCTTTTTTTCCATGATGGACTCCTATTTTTTTACAGTTTGGTAGCCAACATAGGCTAGGTAGATGGGTGCAATGATTCCAGCTCCAATAGCTTTTGGAATGGACTTTGTACGGGAATAAGCTATTCCAATAGCAAGAGGTGCGAGAAAAGGTGAGAGTTGAGTGTACAGATCTTTTTGTGGATTCTTTTTATCACATGAGCCATATGGAGATGCCTTCATTCCAGGGGAATAAAACTGTATGGGTTTGGGATTTGAATTATAAAGCCTCATTTGGACTCCTTTAGATTGTGTTGAATATGACTCACGTCGAGTGGCTTTGTACTGTCGTAATTATGACATCCAAAACAGTTCGGTACAAACGAATCAGCACCCTGTTGAAAAGTTTCCATGCTCATGTTGGTGAGCTCAAGACTTCCTCTTTGTGGAGAAGATTTATCAGCATCACCTTGTTTACTAGGTACAGGAGGCTTTCCTGAAGGTTGACCGTCTTTCGTCCATAAAGCACCTATCATCGTATAGTTGCTCCAAACGTGCATTGGATTATTCTTTGGAAGCTTTGTGAGCATCCCTTTACTACCTACCAATTGTTCATTTAGCTGATCGATAGCTTCTAGGTTGGCTTTGGTGTCATTCCCATTTATAGATTTTGCTTCACTGCCATGCGCAAATTCACGGCAGACATTGATGGGATTTGCTGTGTAAGGAATGGGATTAGCTGTATGGGGTACATTGAACTTGAACTGACTACACTTATCTACGGATTTATGCTTATGAAGGCATTTTGCGGCTTCTTTGGAGGCAAAATTGTACTCTTTTACTGGAGAAGAACCATCACATAAAGGTGCATTATCTTTGTGTTCCCAAGTAGCCCATATTGCTTCTGGGTGATTCGGAGTCCATATAGCCATATGATAACCTACAAGACCGTAATATTGTAGTCCTTCGCCTATAGGTTCTTCTATGATGAGATACTGATCAGAAGGATTTTTCATCTGCATCCAAGCAGCTTTTATCTCGAGGGTCTTGGGTACAAATCCTTGTGCAGTAGCTTGGCAGTTCTCCGGAGAGTAGTAGATATTGTACTCTAAAATGTTGCCTTTTTGATCATACAAAGCATGACCGTCTGCTTGAACTCCTTCATGCTTATCAGACTTTCCTATCCTTGGCTGTTGGAACTCAAAAGAAGCAGTGCGACCCACAATAGGTGGAAGGTCGCATTGATTCTTTATGTCACCAAATTGATAAATACGGTTTTGTTCGAACAGTCTTTCATGGTTGATTTGCTCGTCCGCTACGTTCTGTCCTTGGGCTAGAAACCACTGCCAAGAGAACTGGTAAAAGTCGCAAAATGACTCTGTTTTATTGACCTCAGAAGGCATTGTAGGGTGATCGATCCAAGCCATGTCTGCCATACAAGCATATTGTGGCTTCGGAGGAGTACACCCTATGATTACAAGTAATAGATTCATTTCCGACCTTTGAACATATAGAAGGCTACAAGGCTGATTGTACCTATAAGAGCTGTTTTAAGAATGGTATTTTGCAATATTAGATCGCTAATTTGATTATCTTTACGGAAGATCTGAGCGATGTAATCACCTTCTGCTCTTACACGATCTTCCCATTCTTTTCTTTTCTGAGGGTCGAGAAAATCTTCATCTGTAATGCCGTAATGTAAATTGTACATGATTGCTCCTATTTCTTACTCTGCGGTATCTGCTGCACTGTCTTGTTCACTGGCGGTGTCTGCTGCACTGTCTTGGACAGAAGCAGTGTCTGTAACTTTTGCAGAGTCTTCTTTCTTATCTTCCCAACAGGCACAAAAGACTCCTATGATTATAATTATGAATTGCATGATAACTCCTATCGTTTGCGAAATGTAAGATGTACTTTAGAATAAAGTGGTGATTCTTCGAATATTAAATATGGTATTTTGCTTCCTTGCTTTATCCACTGTGTGATCGGTTGTACACCTATGCTTTTGAGGTATTTCCCAAATCTCTTAGTGGCCTCTCCGTCCTCGTCCCACTCTAATTCCCACTGCATACTGTACATGCGATGAGAAACCAAATTATAGTCTCCTTCATCATCGAATTCGAAAATATCGTCTTGGTGTGGATACAGAGCTGTAATAAGATGTCCAGCACTGTGAAACATGTCTACGTTGCCTGACTTAAGGAGCTTTATGATTGCGTCTTTCTCTTGCTTTGTCATCGTTTATCTCCTATAGATGAATTTATACATCCAAGGACAATTTACCTTGGGATAGGTTTGCTTACTCGTATTATACATATACCCTTTATTGCCATAATTGGCAGGCTTTGGCTGCTGCCAATTTGGAAAGATACTGTCTACAAACTTTTTGAAATTATCACGTTGAAATTGTGTACGAAATTTCCATTCAGCATGAACAGATTTAAACTTATTCCACGACCATTCATCAGTAGTATGATCGAGTTCACACATTCCTTCATACATTGCTGTAATTAGGTGCATAGCCGTTACGAACATGTCATAGTTTTTCGAATTAATGAGCTTTATGATTGCGTCTTTCTCTTGTTTTGTCATGGCCATTCCTGTAAAATAATAATGTATACTTTGTTATTGATGCTAAATCTAGAACCTTCGTAACTCAGACCAGATGTGTCATTCCGATTAGGTGCAGCTATATACTGTGAGTATGTCTTCAAAAAGGTATTGGATTTCTTTTCATCATGAAGCATGGTATCTTTGAATGCCGCCCAATCTACTTTCCATCGATAAAATAAATTAGCAGCAGAATCATAGCTGCCCTCTCCGTCGTCCTCTTCATTCAACATTTCCCATGACAATATCATTCTCGCTTCATCGCAACCATCATCATTCTTATTCTTAAGATATGGAGCGAATGCACCTACGTTTAGATGATAAAAATAGCCCTGTGCGTATTCAAAAAATTCTTGATACTCGTTGAGTGGAGAGTTCGCTTCAATGATTTCAACTGAGATAAATGCTTCCCGTCGCAGTTCTCCAGAAAACCAGTATCTGGAGAACTTTTTTTCAAAGTGATCGAGCTTTGCTTGTAGGCTTGTCGTTGCAAACTGATAAAGCTGCTCATATGTTTCCTCATCGATCTCATCTAAGGCTAATATCAGCTCTCTTATTTGTGCTAACCCTGCGTAAGCAAGAGCTATGGTGTCATCTTTTGATAACCCGTTGAATTCTTTGAGATCTCTACCACTTAACATTGTCTCTCCTTCAAGAGTATGTAAATACTAAATAAACTTTATCGTTGATGGTAAATCGAGAATTTTCGAAATGTATCTCGTCAATAGAAGCACCGAATAAGGCTATAGGTTTTTCTAATTCCTTCAAAAATCTTTTTGATTTATTTTCATCATGGATCATAGTTTCTCTGAATTTTCCCCAATCTAATTTCCATGTTTCGAAGAAAAATTCACTCCACTCCATATAGTCATGCGCCAAATTTTCATCGTCTATCTCAATGTTCTCCCACCAATCTACCATTCGTGCTGCATCAGAACCGTCCTTATTCTTTTTCTTAAGATAAGGAGCGAATGCACCTACGTTTACATAAAAAAATTCTCCAAGTATCTCTGAAAAAAAATCCTTGTAAGCATTTATCGAAGCATGGGGCTTGAGAATCTTGGCACTTACAATCCCTCGAAATAGCATAAAGTGACTCACAGGTTTGGACTCGGAAATATTCGGATAAAGTATAATTCCATACTCATCTAGATCTCTTCGTAGGCTTCCATGAGCCAACTGATAAAGTTTATCGTAGAACTCCTTATCGGTGTTACCTAAAGATAAAATAAGTTCTCTTATCTGGGGCAAAATTGCGTATGCAGCAGCAATAGTACTATCTTTCGATAATTTATTTAATAGTTGTAGATCATAATCACTTAACATGGTCTCTTCTTCCTAGTTCGTATCATAGCCGATCTAAAGTGCTACCGCATCAAGACATAGCACTCAATCTTTACGCACTGTAGCGGTTTTGTTCTTACAGATACGGAAGCCATTGTATACTCTTTTCCACATAGGCTTACCTTCGTCTTTGTTATGTCGGAAGGTAAGACTCCACGGAGTACAGATAAAGTCTTTTCCACGTAAGATAACTAGCCCGGTGTATTCGCATTTCTTTCGTATGGGATTGTTCATAGTGTTCCTCTCTGTTACAATATACTTGATACCAAGTAGTTTGGTATCCGATGGTAAAAAGTCTGGCAAGAGGGCATTATTATGCCCTCTTCCTTATCTTAATGCACGGATTTAAGCGATCTTAAAAATTTCGCCCAAATCGAATAAAGTCGATGCCTACCTCGACAATTTCTGTTATTCTGTAGATACAAGGAGCGATAATACGTTATTTCCGCTCCTTGTTACTTAGACCACTAATACAGACACCTACAACACAGATTTGACTATGAAAGAAATAAAAAAGTCTCTACTTGTACCAAGTTGGCCTCCCAAAGGTACAAAATTATCCTTCAACGACTGGGTGAGAATACAGCAACGCATGTATAAACTCAAAAATGTACAGTTCACAGAATTTGGCATCTCTGTTCGTACCATGCACGACCTAAGATATAACACCAAAAGACCACATATCTATACCATATGTCGGTTAGCTAGAGCTTTGGCCCAATTAACACACCGATCTTATGAACAAATAAGAGAAGAAGCCAATATGCTCTTGGAGGAGTCATGAACAATATGGCAAAAATACTAGGAGCTACAAATCATTCGAAAGATGAAAGAGAAAAAGATGATTTTTATGCAACTGATACCCATGCTCTTCAAATCTTCCTAGACACACTAGACAAAGATGGAGTTTATCTCAATCACAATATTTGGGAACCAGCTTGTGGTGATGGAGCGATCTCCAAAGAATTACTACGTCGATCATATAGAGTACGGTCATCTGATATGTTGTATCGGGGATTTGGAAACATGACACTCAATTTTTGTGCGTATACAGGAGAGTTTGAAGGTGACATTATGACCAACCCTCCTTACAAACATGCCGTTGAATTCGTAAAAAAAGCACTTACTACCGTCGAAGAAGGAAAACAAGTCATTATGCTACTACGACTCCAATTTCTAGAAGGAGTTGGACGTGGATCTCTCTTCGATAAACACCCTCCCAAATATGTTTATGTTTATAGAAGACGAGTTACATGCCATAAAAACAATGTTCCAGACAATAAAGGCAGTGCTGTATGCTACGCATGGTTCATATGGAAAAAAGGGTATCAAGGTGATACCATACTAAGATGGATTACAAATCAAAGACAATTGAGTTTATTCTAATGTATCAAATTATCTATACAGATCCACCTTGGCAGTACGGTAGATCCCAATACAATGGAAATCATGGAACTAATTCCTATGGCAAATCCTCTCAAGGTGCAGCTACATATTATCCAACCATGACCATACAAGATCTAAAGAAGATGAAACCTATGATAAAAAAATGGAGCGACCCTAAAGGTTGCCTCATGTTCATGTGGACAAGCAGTCCTCATCTTCCTGTAGCTATAGATCTCATGAAACATTGGGGTTTCCATTATGCTACCATCGCTTTTGTATGGGAGAAAGTCAGAGTGAATCCCGGAATGTACACTATGAGCTCTTGTGAGGTGTGTCTTGTAGGTAAATACAAACGCATACCTCTACCTAGAGGAGCAAGGAATGTACGTCAATTCTTACAAAAAATGCGTACAAAGCACTCTGAAAAACCTCCAGAGATTCGGGATCGTATAGATAAGATGTTTCCAAAACAAAAGAAGATCGAAATGTTTGCACGGAAGACTTTTGATGGATGGGATGCTTGGGGGAATGAGATTGGGAAGGAGATTGTGAAAGGACTACCAAACTCATTTTCTCCACAACCTTATCAGTTGCCGTTGTGGACAAAATGACTTTGCCTGATAATCAATACGAAATTATTTATGCTGATCCACCTTGGCAATACAAGGAAAATTGGGGAAACGGAGCTTGTGAACATAGCTATCCTACGATGAACTTGGAGTCTATTAAGGCTCTTCCAGTAAAAGACATTGTACGAAGCTCTGCTCATTTGTATCTATGGGTTACAAATCCCTTCTTATCAGAAGGCCTAGAGGTATGTAAAGCATGGGGATTCGAATACAAGACACTCATTACTTGGCTCAAGACCTACAAAAATGGTCAACCTGAGATGGGTATGGGATACTACTTTAGAGGTTGCACAGAACATTTAATATTTGGAGTCAGAGGAAAAAAGAAGGTTCAGAATAAAGTCACACGCAATTTATTCCAAGCAGTTAATCCTCGTAGGCATAGTCAAAAACCTAGCTGTGTGCGTGATATGATCGTCCAATGCAGTGGAGACGTTCCTCGTATAGAGCTTTTTGCACGTCAACAGGTAGATGGGTGGGACGCATGGGGAAATCAAGTGCTACCAAATCCGCAACTGCCTCTTTTCTAGGATACAATCTCTAAAACAGAGGTTCGTATGCCCATACATAAAAAGACACTCACTAAAATACTATTAGATGAGTATCCTGAACTCCTAGAAGAAGAAGCAGTAGAAATCTTATGCTTTCTCTTGGTAGCAAATCTCCTACAAAGAGGTAAAAACGATCCATCACCTGTCTTCAAAGAAATATATCGCATGTGGCGCAAGAGTGTTGATGCTCTTGCTTCTCGTCATATGCAACCTAAAGGCGAAGCTTAAGTCGTTGCGATATAATCACTGTTATCATATATCGTTATTTGGCGAACTACAACAGCATTATCAAATATAGTGCTATGAGCAGTTTGGAGGTTGTGGAGGTAGGTGACTGTAGTTTGTACCCCAACTGCAATCACAAGGAGAACACGAACAAGCATCACAATGCTCTTGGGGTAAATAGGATTCTTTGCTTCCATACTTATCCATAAGAGTGGCCCATTCTTCTGTTTGGAGTTTTTGAGCTAAGTCACGAAGGACTTGCACCTGAGACACCCAATCCATAGGATCTTTTATCGTACAATTTTGATCTCCAAAGTGACCTTTAACCAAGTTGAATAAACTTGCTTGAAACGTCTGTATAGCACCTTCGTCTTGATCTAAAAGCTTACACAGCAGGTTTCGAACACACAATTCGAGAATAACCTTTTCATTGTTCGTCAGAGTAATCGTCTTCATCATTGTCCTCTTCAACATCTTCTATATCATCTTCTACTAATTCAATCGGATCTGCATGACTCTCCATAAGACGTATCAATGTATCAAAGAAATAAGAAAATGCAGATGAACCCATCGCAAAAAGAATCATCTCTATAAAGGTGATGCCTGTTACATTATTTGGATCTTCAAAAATCATTTTGAGTTTCCACCCAAACCATGTAATCCATCCAGCATGGAATCCAATGCAGTATGTACATGCAAGCATACGATCAACGAAATCCCATTTGTTACGTAAAAAAGGAGCTTTGTGTTGCATTCCAAAGGCTATGCCATATGCAACCAAAAGATAAAAGAACATTTCCATTATATACCTCATTCGTCTTTTGTTTTGCTATTGCTGGCATACTTGACACCCATGATTGTTCCTATAATACTAAATGAGTTGGTTAGCAAGATGCCAAATAAATTGCTCCAGGTGTTCCCAATTAAAGTTGTTTCCTTACTTTCATGAAATATCGCTATCCCATACATTGCAGTGGTGATTATGCCACAACCAACAATTACATAAAGAGCATACGATACAATATTTCCGATGAGCTCAAACTGAGTTCTTTTTTGTAACAAATCTAGATCATTCTCTGCCGTTTTTTTTGCATCCTCTGCTTTTTCTACTGCTTCTTTTAATTCTGTCATAAGACGATCATTTTCATCTGCCTTACTCTGCAATTCCTTGTTTTGTGCTTGAACCCTTTTAGTAACCTCGAGTCGCTTTCGACGGTTCTCCTTGTCATTCTCTGAAGCTTTCTCAAGGTAGTTCAGAAAGGGATCGCCCTTCTCTAGGGAGATCAACTTAATGATGTTCCCTTCGAGATAAATACTTTTCTCCCGGGCAATGCGTATCAATTCTTTTTTTGTTTCATCTCCTAGCTTCACTTGTAGACCTTAAACGGAGATGTACGAGCTACATATTTGGGATAATCTACTTTGAATGCTTCAAGTCGAGGCTCTATCTCATCGCTTTTCACGATCCAAAACTGAGCTCCTACACCGGCGGCTTTCGTCATCTCATCCCTATCGGCACTAGAAGAAATTATACCTATAACAAGACCATTACCATACTCATAGTTGATCTTTCGTACTAGTTCAATTCCGTCAAAGGACGATCCAATAATATTAAGATCGACAAAAGCTACATCGGGCTTACCTTGAGGAGCACCCATCCACCTTCGGAACATTTTTGCAGCTTCATCTGAGCTAGAAACTGCTTCTAAGTTGAGAGAAATGTCCAAAAGACTACAGGCATCCTCAAAAACAAGATGGAATAGGCTTTCGTCGTCCACCAATAATATAGAATTAATCATCGTACTTTTATCCTTATTGTAGTCCCTTCATCACGAGTCGGATCATGATGACAAGAGATAGAAAAACCATGCTCCTTTATTATAGCAATGCTTATGTTTAAGCCCAACCCTGTTCCTGATTCCACTTGATCTTTTTTACGGAAATAGGGTTTGCAATACTGTTCGAACTGACGTTGACTCATGCCACGTCCATTGTCTATAACTGCTAAATGATGTTCATCGATCATAGTTATAGCTACCATTTTGAACTCAGAATCATTGTACTTGAGTCCATTCCGTATAAGGTTGTCAATGGCAGTGCAGAATAGCGGTTCATTCACTTTAAGCATAGGAAGACGGTCAAGAGCTACCTGATCCTTATATGCAGTAGATGTAAGGTAGCTGCGTAGTGCGTCGCCTATATTGATGATTTCTGTGGAGAGTTCTGTATTAGGCTTTACCAAATTGGTAAATTCATAGACACCCTTGTACACCTTTTGAGTGTGCGCTAGGCCTTCTTCGATGAGTTTAATAGGAGAGTCTATCTTCAGTGCTTTGACCTTATCTTCTGGGAGTCTACGTCGTAATGAACGGAGTCCTCTAGGCATGTAGGTGTTTATACCACTGTGCATATCATGACGCAGAATCTTAGCTGCATGTTCTAAATAGGCATTTTGACGGACAATCTCTAGTTGTGAATGTACTCTCTCTGTTATATCCTGAGCTATCTTAATAATCTGGTATGGTTTACCCATATTGTCTTTGATAGGCATATAAGAACACGAAATCCAAATAGATTCTCCTGTCTTTGTTACACGTTCGAATTGTCCTTCTATATATGTTCCATTGCTCAGTTTTGACCAAAAGTCCGTATACGAGTCGCTTTCCTGCTCCTCTTGTGTCACCAAATGACGATGGTGCAAGGAAATGATCTCATGAGATTTGTACCCTAAAGCAAAACACATATTTTCATTAATCTCAAGAATAATTCCGTTTGTACTCAATACAACGACCAAAGAAGAACGATCAATCGCACTATATTTATGTGCAAATCGCTTCCTCTCTTTACGTTGTATAACGTACATCCCCTGGCCTACCGCAGAAGCAAAAAGGATAAAAGCTAAAATAGAGATGTATCCTAAAATCGTCCATAGGTAGGACGGATGTAGTACCTCAAAAAGAATGAAATTAGTTATCGCAAAATATACAACGAAGGATTTGATCGACAAAAATAGAAATAGCTTGAGACGAGTAGGCATCACATCATCTGTATATTAGCTTCGATGTGAACCTCATCATCTATCAAAAGTGTACTTGATCCACCTATGAGGTTGAAATTTAGATCCCAATTTGATCTTTTTATAGATCCACTGATCTCAAATCCATATTTGAGCTGACCAAACTGATCGACCTCTTGACCGTTAAATACTACCTTTAATTGTATAGGCATTGGCCTTCCTTTAATAGTAAGTTTGCCATCGACACAGTACTCATCGCCTTTGATTCTACGAACCTGTGTACTCCTAAAGATCATCTTAGGATACTTGCGAACATCGAAGAAATCTGCACTCTTCAAGTGTCTATCACGATCTTCTATGTGTGTCTGAAGAGTGTCAACATCTACAATGCACTCTATTTTTGCACCTTGAAACGTCGAATCTTTTGTCTCCATACGCACATTAAAAGACTCAAATGTGCCACGCACGTGGCTTATCATGAGATGCTTTATCTTGAACTCAAGTTGGGAATGCAGGGGGTCGTCAGACAAGTTCATGGCTTCATCGTTTCCGTGAAAGACTCTCCTGTCAGCTCTTCTAGCTTTTCTATCGCACGACTCATGTTGATACGTACGACCGCTCCGGTCTTTACATTATGAGAGTAGAATACCCAGTCCCCCTCTGCGTTGTGAGGAGAGAGTTGTGTGACGTTACCTGCACCGTCCATTGCGAAGAGGCGGGTTGTACCATCTTCTTCTTTGGCGAAAAGGACTCCATGCTCAGAGTCGCTGGTAGGGTCTTCATCTTGTGCGTGAAGAGCTAGGTAGCCTTCAGAATGCAGATTTCCCATGTACGAATTTACGTTGCTTGACATTATGCTAGACTCCACTCTATGTTATTTCCATTGCTACCCTGACCACGACTGAAATATATTTCCAAATATACTACACCTGTAAAATTAGTTGCTCCTGCTTGATCAGGATTGATTTGTAGTGTGGTGACCCATCCCGATCTATCTACTCTTGTAGATATAGGACTATCCAAGGTTGTGTCCGTTGCACTTGCAGCGGAGGCAGACGACCCTCCGAATTGAACAGATCCCATGCGACTACGATAACCACTACCTACATTTCCTGTATTTCCAAATATTTCCATTTTGAAGGCAACTGTACTGTAAAAGCTATCTGCGCTCGGATCTGTAGTAGTACCTGTGAGATAGGGCCTGAATGAGATAACATCAGTCCATGTATTTGCAGAAATCCCCGTAAATTGGAAATGCCTTTTGTAGGTGAATGATCGCACCCTCTCTGCGGCTGACCCAAAGTTTGCATCTCCCTGCCTTATATTTCCAATTGACGTGAACTCATTGCTAGCGAATGTCAGATTGGTAGATCCTCCAAATGACCCACTAGAGTTGAATTGTATCTCGTCATTGTTACCGCCCGGAGATCCACCGCCTCCGCCTGAAGCGGTTAAGTCCGTTTCCCCAAGGTCAAAAGACCTCCAATACAATTTTCCATCAGTCTTAGTGTAAAGATACCCCTGACCATCTGATGGTTGACTTGGAGTGGCGGATTCACTTGTTATCGCTATCTTTCCTGCTATATCTATCTTTGCTATCGGGTTTCCTGTACCAACTCCTACTCTGTCATTGGCAGCATCAGTCACCAATAAGTTTGCATCGCTTGATCCTTTTACCTGCATGTTTATGGTAGCAGATCCATTATTTATGATGAAAAAATCATCTGTAGCTTCCTGTAAAGTAAGGAATTCTACATTACCTGCATAAAGGGCAATTTCATCATCAGCAAAGCCTAGAAAAGTATCGGAATCTCCAATGTGTTGAATTTTTGATCCTACTGCAAGATCAGCATCTGATCCACTGCCTTCAACAGTTAATCGGGCATCGGGCAAAGAGGTCACTTTACCCATTCCTATTCTTCCATCTCCACGAATTCTCATTATCGTTGTGGATACGGATTCAACGTCAAAGATTCTAGTCCCTGTACCTGTTCCGTCTGAGGTTATTTTTAGCCCATGAGCATTACTAGACTGGTCATTATCAATGATGGCTATGAATTCATCACTTGCATCTCCCGATACACTTAATCCTGAAACATAAGCTACGTTCCATGCCTTTGAAGCTGATCCTAGATCATATGTAGCAGTATCATCAGGTATAAAGTCGGAGTCTATCTCTGCATTGAAGATGACGGCATCAGAGTCTGCATTCCCGATGGTAAGAGAACCATCGAGGTCAACAGTATCATTATCACCTGCTGTAGTAGATCTGCCCGTAGATGTATTAAATCCTGTAAGCTTTATTGTAGCCATTTAAGCTCCTTATGGTTGACTTTGGAATACAGAAATACAACGAGAATACTTAGAGTTCTGATCTTGACCAGCACCCTCGTCCCAATAAGGCATACAGGTTTGGAGTTTAAGGGCATTAATGGCAACAGATGATATGGCACTACATTCTGTCGCTTGTGCTCCAGCTCCACCACCACTATTCTGTCCTCCACCCTGACGATTCATACGACAAAACATCTCACGACAGAGAAGATCACTGTGCTCACGTATGTAATCCATTGAACATGGGATTTTGAGTAAGTCAGTTTCTGTCAAATTGACTAATGCACTAGCCTGAGCCTTTTCGAACTTTGTTTCCAAAGCATTTATGATCTTTTCTACGTTTTGCTTCTCTTTATTCGCTTGGGAGATACCCCACATTGCACCACCTGTAGTTAGTGCACCACCTAGAAATGCAATAATTGCTATCGTTACTGGTTCCATAATTCGCTCCTTTAAGCTCATGTTGATTTTTTCCTAGTTCTAGAGGTTGTCCTCTTGGCGGTGGTTTTCTTTGTAGCGGCTTTCTTTGTAGGAGCTTTCTTGGTAGTAGATTTCTTTTTAACTGTTGTGCTTCTCGAAGATGATTTACGTTTGACTGTTTTTTTTCCTTCCGCACCAGGAATGAAGCGACAGCAACTGGTCGAAGCAGTTTGATGAAAAATCTCTATGGTGTCAGGCACTCCATCATCGTTACAATCAAAACCTAAATCCAATTTTATCTCATTCAAAGCAGTGGAAAGAAGCTTATACTCATCCTTCTCCGCTTGGCTTGCTATGCCAGATGTAATTCGTTTATGGAGTAAATTATGACGTTCTATGGCTTCTCCTAAGCCAACTTGCATCTGTGTCTGTGGTTTCATTGGATCTCCAAATTTATTGTTATTGTATCACCAAAGTAGTAACCCTAATTATAAAAGAGGTGCAAGGTACATGCACCCTACACCTCAATTTAAGTCATAGAAATTATATTATCCAATTTCCATGATGAACATTGGAGCAATAATTACCTCTGAAGCCGACTTTGCAAATCCAACTTGGAATACTACATCTGCTGATCCACTTGGAGCAGAAGCGGTAAGACCACCTGCAGTTGTGGAAGCAAAAAGCTTGTTTCCAGCAGTAAGACCTGAAAATCCAGCCATTGACCCAGTTTGAGCTACACGGACGTTCGATCCTACACTACCTTGAGCCTCTATGGCAATTCCGATAACATTACAAGTTGCTATGGCATCTGCGTCCGCTTTGATAGCACGACCTTCGTTACCCCCAGTCACTTTGATCGCAATAACGTCACCAGCGGAGATAGCTACACCTGCAACCATAGTAACGATCTTCGAAAAGTTACTTACACCAGCACCATCAACGTAAGCCTTGATACTCTGTTGAGTCGCAAGTGCGTTCACATCATTCGATACCATTGTATCTTCGTCAAGGATTGCATCAACAATGTTTGCACTAGCTCCGAAGCGGAGTCCTTGACCACTAGTGGCATCAAGTTGGGTAATTCCTGAGTGGGTAGCTACAGTCGAACTAAAGTCGATCTTAGATACACCGCCAATTTGGATCTGAGTACCGTTTGAGTTCAGAGTAAGGAAGCCATCACCTGATCCTGCGTTGGTTGATTGGATCGTAAGAGTCTGATCCGATGCCGCATTCGCAGAGATAGTGAAATTCGAACTTGTCACTGCATCAAGAGAGATACCAGCAGTGGCATCAGCTTGAATGTTCGCACCATCTATATCCACATCACCTGCAGAAGAAATGTCAACATCTCCACTTGTGCTTGTGCTGAGAGTAAGATTTCCACTTGCGGCGGATACATTTGATGCACCTGTACCATCAATGGAGAATGTACTAGAAGCAAGTATGTCCACCGTGCCGGTAACATTAACGTCAAGATTAGCTCCAGCTGTAATGTCGGTTTCACCGGCAGAAGCCAAAAGCAAGTTTCCTGAGGTTGCAGTCGAAACAGTGAGGTTACCACTTGTGGCAGTGATGTTCGAAGCACCTGTACCATCAACAGAGAATGCACCTGAAGACAATACATCGAATGTACCTGTCACATCAATATCAAGGTTCGCACCTGCATTAACATCAAGGAGTCCAGCTGATGTAAGGTCAAGTTCACCGCTTGTGGTTGTACCGATAGACAGATTCGAACCTGCTACAGTAAAGTTTGAGGCATCAGCGGCATCAATTGAAACAAGTCCAGCAGAATCGATAGTGACATTATTCGATCCATTGTTACCGATAACTGTGGAGGCAGTTCCAGTTGCATTGATATTAACAGTGTCATCAGCTAACATTGTAAGTACTGCTGTACCGCCACCATTACTATTGGTGGATTGAACAGTCATGGTCTTCGCACTAGCTGCGTTCGCAGTCATAGTGATGTTGGTTGTATCAGTTGAATCGATGCTTGCGGTTGAAGCATCTAAAGTAAATGCACCTGAGTTGAGGTCAAGAGCACCTGTCGTAGTCACGTCGATCTCTGCTGCATTACCAGCGATGCTTACTCCACCATTACCATCAAGAGTCAAAGCTCCAGAAGAGGTAGTGAAATCGGAGGCAGCAGCACCTTGAAGGGATACCGCACCACCACTAGAATCGACTGTTACCGCTCCACTTGTGTCCACATTGAAAGTACTGAGTGCAGTTGTACCACCAAAGTCCATAGAACCATTTTGAACACTGAAATCACCACTAGCGAGTGTGAACGCAATGTCTGTGGAAGATGCGGTAGTAATGGTTGCGCCTGTGTTGTACGCAGTTTGCAAAGAAGAAGCTGCACCTAGCTCAGAATAGTCACCGTTTCCTGTGAAATCACTTTCCGTAGCATTTGCCACGTAGATTTCAAGAGTAGAGCCTTTCGATTGAGCTGATCCGCTTCCATTAGGGAAATTCGTACCATCTGCAATCGCAATAACTTTGAGGTCTACTTTATATGCAGAAGCAGTATTACCTGTGTCTGCGGTGAACTGGGTCTGAGCGAATGGAGTGTTACCATTTGTAGCTACCGTTCCCACACCTTTAATGGTTACAACCTGAGGAAATGAAGCCTGATTCACACCTGAAACGACGTATAAACCATCATTGCTACCCTCTGAAGCACTAGTGATGAAAACAACATCTCCAGCAGCTAGTAAAGAGGAAGAACCTGCATCAGTAGCAGTGAAGGTAGGATTTGATGTAGAAGCAACACCTGCTACAAAAGTCGTTACAGTTGAAGCAGTGAATCCAGAATTACGATTCAATGAAAAAGTAAAACCGCTTGAGAGAGCGGTCGCACTAGTATTACCTGCATTAAGATCAATGAAATTGTCTTGTACAACTAGGTCTACTGTGCCTCGAGAGATAATGTCTCCCGCTACTGTAAGATCACCACCTATAGAGGCATCTCCTGTAGTGGTCAGTGTATCTGTGGATGTTCCTCCTGTTACAGTTAGTCCACCTGCAGTAATACTGACTGCATCAGTAGCTGTAATCTGTGAATCGAATGAAATATCGTCCGAAGACGTTCCAGTTCTGGTTCTGCCTGTAGAACTATCAAAACCTATACCTTTGTATGTACTCATTATTACTCCTTAAAATTAAAAGGTCGATTTACTATACCACCTTAAAATCAATGAGTTTGTACGGATAGCACTATTTTTTATGTAACAGGATCTTTTATGCGTAAAATACAGTTTGGAGTAGCACTTGATCCATCACCACCCACTAAATAACCTAATAAAAGAGTTGCATCAGTAGCCCCCGAAGGAGCAGTCAAAGTGGCTTCACCACTAGTTGTAGATAAAAACACCCGTTGACCATTCGAAGAGGCAGCTGGAGTAGATCCAAACTTTACTGCAATTTGACCATCCAATACAATTGTGATCGAATCATTCTGATTACCACTTGTCTTTGCAACTCCAATAGCTACTGCATTGGCAAAACTTGTAGCATTTGCTTTTACCACTCTTCCCGGGGTTCCTGCATCACTAGATGTTGTTAAACGCAATACATCTCCGATGGCAATCGTCTCATCAGCTAATATGCTAATCTCTACTGTAGAAGCAGTTGTCGCTCCGCTAGTGGCCGTTGCACCAATGTATCTGAATCCAAGTATATACGGATCAGCTACTGATCCTTTGAAATCATCTGACAAAAGAAGAATTCCAGTAGAGTACTGGAAGATCCAACCAACTGTCTTGTTTTGCCCGGTTCCTGTAGTTCCATCGGTAGTTGTTACCTCTGTGCCACCTGCATTAGGATCTCCATCATAGAGTACAATTGCATAACCAATGGATGCAGCTCCTGTAGTCTGAGGAATCAACTGAGGTTGAACCCAATTCTTAAGTACCGCAGACGTAGTATCATTATAGGTACTGTATGCAATGTATGTACTGTTGTTTGTGCCTGCTACCGCAGTCATGCGAATCGCATCCGCTGGTTGACTCTTATCTTGTAACAACGTAGGATTATTCGTGGCATTTGTTCTAGCGGTAGATAGATTTGCGGCCACGGGAATAGAAGAGAACTGTGTAAGTACAGACTCTCCCAACATGATGAAAGAGAAGGCATTACGACTCTCATACCATTGCGCAACAGGATTGGCATCGACTACAGCAGCAGCCAATGCCTTCGAGTTCATATTTATGCGCTCTTGGTTCGAGAATCCCATTTACTTATTCCTCTTGCATGGCTTGGATTAACAAACCCTGAGCAACTGCGTTCAAAGGATTGTCTGCATGGCGAATCTCACTCACTTTGAATGGAAAACTCTGTGTCTTCCGATCAAAAACCTCCGCAAAGAACTCTAAAAAGTTACCTGCAAGAGATGTACCACCACTCACTACAATCGGAAGCTCTTTTTTGATCGACATTCCTAGATTCTGTTGACGAAATTGCTTGGCAACATTGTCTAGAACATATTCGATCAACTCTTTGTAATAAAAAGACAGAGCTTCCTCGGGCCTATTTTGAGGATTCATAAGATCAATGCCTTCTTCTTTCAGAGAACACATCTGAGAAGCCGTCGATCCAATGCTTCGTGCTGCACCTTGATCGATCCAATCTCCACCGACCTCAACGGAAAAGGACATGCACTCTAAAGATAAATTTGCAAGAGCAATATTGGTCATTCCAGATCCAAACGATAAAGCAAGTCCACTAAAGTTCTCTTGCATACATTCACTGAAGATAATAGACATTGCTTCATTACTAGAAATCGGAGTATAACCACAGTCGGAAATGACTCTCTCGAAAAGACGTTTGTGATATATCACGTCTTTTTGAGGATTGTCTATTGGAGATGCTGGAATGCTATAATAACAGACCTCCTTCTCCTTTTGTGGAGCTCCTAAAATCGTTTCTATCATGTATGCAACCACCTCAAGTGCATCCATCTCAGAAGAAGATACCAATCCACGATGTAAAGGTCGTCGAGCCTCCCTTCCAAACATCACGGCCATCTCCATAGCTGCGTCTCCTACAATAAGGAGTTGATCTCCCCGTTCGACAAAGTCTGCACCACTCAATTTGAGAAGCTTTTTACTTTGGATAGGAAGATCTAAAAAGGCATCACGAAGACGTTTGGTTGTTACTTTACCATTCTCCTGTCGTGCCGCTACTAGATTCATTGTACCTACATCAAGACCTACACTCATTTTTTAAGCTCCTTAAGCTTTCTAGCCGCTTCCAAGGTTTTATCTCCCTCTTGTGTAGCAGAGGGAGCTTGTACAGCCCCTTCTATATTGCTCGATAGATGAGAAGGAATAAACGCATCTTTTGAAATTAAAGGGGTTGGATCAATACTCTGTTCTCTTTGCGACATTGTGAGAGGAGCAATCTGAGATAATGCTATTTTTTGAATTTCTTCACGAATAACTGTCCGGAATTCTTCAACCAATTCGTCCATAAAACTACGGTCGAATTTAGGTTGATTAAACTTAGCATATGTCACTGATCCTTCTAGTCTTTCTTTACCGTCAGGTGCATGTTCACACAAACCTTTTAAGTGTGCATTAAGAATCTCTATATCCTGACGAGATGTAGTCCAATACGTCCACCTAGCATTTTCCTTAATGCGAATACCTCCACTAGTAGGCTTACGACGTAATTGAAAAACCGCAGAACCTGACCATATATCGTCTGTCGGATCATCATCCAAAGCAGGTTCAATGTCCTCTTTGCAAAAATAAAATTCATCTGATCGAGTTTGATGAGATCGAATAGATATTGCTATCTGACCTTCGTCGGTCAGATAGGTATGGAACACATTAGGAAACATCATGAAAAACTCACTGTAAGACTAGAAATTTTGATAGTGGAATTATTTATACGAATGTGCATAAAAAATCCATTCTGACAATCAAAACCTCCAAATGTACAATTAACAGTATTTCCACTGCTACTACTCTCTCTGATTTGGCCGTTGGTTGTACCATCGTCAAAAGTAGCAAAATTATACACTGCACCATGAATCTTAAGAGTATCGGTATTCGTTGGGCCTGTCTTACCACCCGTAGAAGAAGCTCGACGAGATATAAAAATCTCTAAATTACTGTTGGCTAAATCGGTCGTTGCATTAGATACAAAAGTTCCTGAAAATACCATTGTAAATCCTGCACGACTTGTACCTCCTGCATTATCTACAATGGTACGATAATAATTCACAGGAGCATTGATCGCACTATAATTAGGGTTTGCTCCTCCTGTAGAGGGAGCATAAGAAGAATAATCTGCATTACTACCGCCAGTTGTAAGAGTCGCTGCACTAGGTACGATCAATTGACCACCAAAGACCGCTGCTTCGCCAGCTACAAGACTATTTGTGCTTGTCCAATTTCCAGCGGTATTCCCACTGTTGTAACCACTATCTTGTCTTCGGTTCTCATCAGTGAAATTTTCAACTAAATCAGTACTCGTAGTTCCATATGTGTCAATTAGGATCGACGCATTAGAGGAGGTACTGTAGCCACTATTCCCCCAGGTATCACGAACCAAAGATCGTACATTGGCATTTGTTCCTCTGAATCTAAAATTGGACGAAGAAATTGAGAATGTAGTTTTACTGTAGCTTGCACCACTATTATCGAATGCACTCGTCCAACCAGAGAAAAAAGCATTACCTGATCCTCCGCTCAAAGGACTTTGGTTCACATCTGAGATGCCATAGTTCGTAAAATCAACATTCAGGTTATTACTAGTTCTCGCAGTATTACGATTCAAATTATCAAGACCAGTTACCCCAACTGTGAACTGGCTACCTGTAGTGTAATACTCAATACCACTTAAATGTTTGGTGGTTACTGAGCCTCCTGTTTCACCAATGGTGACACCACCACTTATGGAAGGAGTACTAGGATTAGTATCATAAAACACAGCAGTCTGTGTATAGTCATATGGGCCTGTTCCATCTGTAGCTGTATCTGTGGTCATTCGAATAAATACGTTGTAACGTCCACCTTGTCTTCCTGCTGCGGTAAGGATCGTTCCAATAGCAACAGTGATCGTAGGTCGTGCTTTGAATCGTGTTGTGTCTGCTGCATAACTTGCTATGGTAATAGTAATGTTTCCACTACCATAGCTTCCATCTCCTGTAATAGAAGAGCTTGTATGAGTTTCCAAGACACTTGAGCCATTGGCATCATATACGGTAACTGCTATTGTAGAGTTCCCTCCAAACCCTGTTACATCTCCACCAGTTGTAAATGTAACAGAAGAAGATAGGGTAGCTGATTGATTCGATCCTTCCCATCCTCCTGTACTAAAAGGATTTCCTTCACTAGTAGGTGTAGATATAAAAGCCGTTGATCGACTTATATTTTCACTTACAGTTCCCGTCGTCGTACCATCGGAGGTATTAAAATGACTAGCAAAAGTAGGAGGAGGAATATAAACTTGAACTGTTCCTGATGATCCAGCTAAAGCCTGAACATCTGCACCAATAAAATTAATGATCGTTACATTGGAGTCAACTGTAACCCCTTCATCTTGAATTGCAAGAGCACTACCTCCTCCACCACCTCCTCCTTTGAAGGTGATAATAGAGATGCCTTGTGGCCTAAATCGATCATTACGATTCACACTTATGCCTGTGTACCATTAATGTAGGAAATGAAAGCGGTAGGTGTTCCACCACTTGCATCAAACCGAAACCTGTCTCCATTAAGAGCAGGACGAGAAGAACGTGGGCCTAATACCAACGTCGTAGAAGAGGAAGGAGGAACAACCACTGCTTCGGCTGCGGGAATTGCAGTCGCTCCACTATCAATAAATCCTATGTAAATCTTATTGGTAGCATCTTCGTTGTAAACAATGACAGTATGACAATTGTCAGGCAAAGCAATCGTAGGTGCAAGTGCCGTACCGGGGGTGATCGGGCCAGCAGTTGTACCGATCATGGGTCTTCTATCTATAGCCATATTATCTCCAATTAACCATTACTCTTCTTTATCATATTGGTTATTAGCACGATTTGCAACAGTCAATAGCACTCTATTTTCCACAACGTACTTATGAGTACTAATTCCTTGGTGATCGTTTTTTACATATTCTTGAGCTACAAGAGCTTCCGTCTTGGGAGCACATTCATGTTGAATCGACTCAATTATTTTAGTACATTCTACACCAGACGTAGTAATAGATGTTGCTACATGAGTATTATTGATGTAGCAACCACCATTCGGTCTATCTTTACGTCGACCGTTTGCATCATTGAATGTAATATCAAAAGCATTATGAGTAACAGTAGGTACATGTGTTCCATCTAAGGTGTAGGAAATATTAGGATTAATTCCAAAGCCATTAGATTTTGAATCTCGACCCGCAGCAATATTTCCTTTTATGCACCACACCTCATGAGTTTTTTTTTTACTGTTGGACTCTTTGTAGGAATATTAAGACCTTCTGTCATCATGATACCTTCACCTATCCAGTGCATAACAGGTACTGCCATACTGTTGCCAAGTGCTTTGTATCTATTCGTCTTAGAACAGTCTTTTGACTTTTTTCCTCTATATGGGATTTGAGTCCACCCATCAGGAAAACCTTGCAGACGTTCACATTCTAAAGGAGTAAGTCTACGAACACGTTTTATTACCTTTTTATCCTGATATATGGTTTCTTCTGCAACACAAGGCTGTGAATCCTTGGTAATACCATCTACACCAACACTTTTGTAATCTCTAGCACACAAAGGAGGAGATAGTTGATGGTCTAGAACTGCATGAGTAGATCTCACTAAGGAGGTATCAAACGTGTTTAAGGTATTTGACACATGAGCTACATCCCATGTTTCACTATCACCCTTAAAGTGGGGTCGTGTAATCTTACGATATACATCATTATGTACCGTAAGAGTTTCCGAACCACCTCCTAAAGCACCTCCAACTGCTTTTAATGTTCCAGCTTTAACATCATGGGTAAACCCACCAAAACTAGACTCGTAGAAGGAGTCACATTCTATTTTTGATTGTCCTTCGATTTCTGCATTACTATCGTTGCTTCTAAAGCTATCTTGAGTTTCGGAGGTATAGTCTTTCCTCTTCTCTGCCCTCTCCTGAGTATTCCTTCGCAAGCTTTTGCGCTCAAATAGTGTGTTGAATCCACCACACCCCTCTCCAAGATGTCCGATAAGAAAGACTCTGCGCCTTCTTTGGGGGACTCCGAAGAATTGTGCGTCCAGAGTTCTCCAGCATAGAGAATACCCGAATTCATCCATCGCTTGGAGGAGGGTTGCAAAGTCTTTCCCTTCGTTGGAGGAAAACACTCCTGGGACATTTTCCCAGACAAACCACTGCGGAGATACGGCCTTAACAATCCTGATATATTGGTACATAAGGTTACCCCTAGGATCTTCAAGTCCTTTCCTCGCCCCTGCGACCGAGAAAGACTGACAAGGGCTTCCTCCGACCACAATCCTAATTGAACCATGTTTTCTTTTGAGCTCATCTATCTGCTCCTCCGTAATTTTGGATATGTCACCTAAATTAGGTACGTTGGGAAATCTATGCTTAAGTACTGCGCAGGCGAAGGGGTCGATTTCCGACACCCCAACGCACTCCCATCCAAGCGGCTTCCATGCTACGGATGCCGCTTCTATTCCACTGAATAAAGAAAGGTATTTCATTTGATGTAGCCCATGACCACAATATTGAGTATTTCTACCTTCTTTTGAAAGTCTATTCCCAAGGAAAGTATACAATGAATGTCCTCTGCTAGCTTTTGAGTATGAGGATCATCGTACATGAAAATCTCATCTACGTCTTCTGAATCCTCTGAATCTTCAGGTGCAGGAGTATGGAGTTTGATCACTCTATCTTCATCCACTTTTTCTGTTTTTTCTGCTTTTTTCTTTTCTGAAATTGCCTTGGCAAGCATCCACTGGTTGTAGTTGTCATAATGGTTAAGAACGATAGCTTTTTTCCTCGAGGGTTCATCTTCCATGCAGGAGACGTAACTACGAGAAGTTTTCATGCTTATCTTCTTTTGCTCTACTAGATAGCGAAAAAAATCACCATATTGCTTGACCATTTTATCTACATATTTTGTAGTCTTTGTCGTCTTTTTGTCACTCATTATTCATTCTCCTAATATTGCAAAAATTTCATCTTCTCTCAAAATGAGATGTGTTTGACCATCAACCTCGATCTCTTGGCCTCCATACGGAGAGAAGCATACCCGATCACCAACATTGACGATCATCGGAATAAGCTCACCAGTCTTGGTTGCACGACGGCCTTCACCGACTGCCATGACTATGCCTGTATTTGCTTTGTTATCTTTACTGCTAGGGACATAAAGACCACTAGCGGTTTGTTCTTTTTGCTCGTCACGTTCGACGAGTACTCTGTCTGTTGTAGGTATAAACATTCTTTCTCCTTGTTAAAATGGAATGTCATATCGCTCTATATAGAGCCAATTAGGTATTTGTAGTTTAGGTTTTAGAGTGGTGGTCATGAGAACCTGACCATCTATGTTTTTCATCAAGTCCATAAGGACGTGCAAATTCTCTTCGTCTAAATCACGATCCTCAATGACGTAAACATTAAGAATCTTCTCATGGGAAAATGTAGTTGCAGCAGCTATAGCCATACAGAGCATTATCCATTCTGCACCCGAAACTGCAAAACAGTGTTCGCCATATTTCTGTAAGCCTACTTTGCATGTAGTGTCTGTGAGTTCCATAATGAACTCATAGCTATCTCTGAGGTATTGGTTCACGCGGTTTTGAAAACCTGCAACCGCTTGACCCAAAGCCTCTGAGAACTGGAACTTGGCATGATGTAATACCTTCTCCTGTTCTTTTACGATGGAGCTGTTCTTCTTTATGTCTGCATCGAGTTCCAAGGCAACTGTGTAGGTCTTGTGTTGGATTTTAAGGTCTTCGTACTTTTTTTGTGCTGTAGTATACCGACGTTGTAAGTCATCTATATTTGTAGGCTTACATAATGCCTTCATTGAGTCCAATTTGGATACATGGTTTTGTATCTGTTCTTCCAATACCTGACGTTGCTTGAGAAGACTGTCTCGTTCGTTGGTATCAGTGAGCCTTTGACCTACGGAGACGAGTATTCCCTCTACCTGTCCTACAGTAAGAGCTTTTTTAGTAAGCTTATTGTCACATACAAAGCAGTTCTCACGTTCTCTGTTGAGTTTAGCTACCTCTCTCAAATGGGTGAGGATAGTCACTTGCTCTCTTTCAACAGCAGAAAGGGGTTGAAGATTAGATAATTGTTGCAAGCGAGTTACACACTTGTCATACTTGGAACGCATAAAAGAAAGCATATCCTCTAGCTTGCCTATTTCTCCACTTTGGACACTCTTAGATTGAGAGATTATCTCTTGGAATATGTTGTCACAGTCAACTTTCATCTGTTCAAGAATATGTTCTTCTATAGGTGTCGATATTGCACCAAGCTTGTTCTTAGCTAACTCTGAAGCTTTAATAGAGGATTTGGCCTCTTTGATCTTCCTCGAGGCAGTGTCTTGTATGTTCTGCAAAATGTCTGAAATAGGAGCATTGGGATCGGCCTTCTTCTGAGCATAAATCTCAGTACGAAGATCATCATTTACCTCTATGTACTCTTCAATAGCTAGTTTGGAACACAACCACTGACGGGTAGTATCAACACTACCCCGGAGGATAGATTGTACCTCTTGCATAGGGAATTGAATGGTAAGTCCAGAGGGGCCGTTATGACGAGGACGACCTGCACCCTTCTCTGTCTTTCGAAGCTCATAAGAAATAATAGTGTTATCGCTCATTATTCCTTTGACCTGAAGAGTAGCCTTGGGATCTTTAGGCCCTTTGAGGGAGATAAGATGTTGTGGACTGCGAACCAATGATCGACCCATTACATCAGAAGCAAAACCACCAAGCAATAGCTCTACACCATTGATAATGGTTGATTTTCCACTACCGTTTGCTCCATAGATCAAAGTTTTTTGTCCTAGGGTTAGATACGCATCTGTACCCCAATTAGAATTAAGATCGAAGATGCCGCATTTGACATTCCCACGAATCCGTTGAAGATAAAGTGTCATGTTAGTTATCCTTTATTAGAGTTTTCCTTGTTCTGCTTTGACTCTAGTCACAAGTCGTTTAAGCGCAGATAAAACATGTTTGTTTTGTGGTTGTGATTTGCCAGCTTTGTACCGTTGTAAAGTACGAGGACTGACTCTGTTATTGATACGACTTGCAATTTCCTCATAGGTCATTCCTAAGTTTTGCAAATCGTTGATGACGTTTTGTACGTCAGAGTTGAAAATAGACATAGCTACTCCTGTTGGGAAAATGTAACGACAGTTGGCAATCATGTCAACTGTCAATACTAAGTTTTAATGACCAACCACCTACCCAATTTTCAGGATCTTCAGTTATGACAGAAGAAACCTCATAAAAGTTTACTCCATCATTAATCTCACAATAAAAGACAGGTCTTGGTATTTGAAGGAATCGCTCAACCAACTGAGCACTAGCTCTTCCCAATACACGTTGAGTACATATAAATAGTTGGAACAAGGGTTCTCTTGTATAGAAATCCGCTCCTACAACTACTTTTTCGATAAAAGAATCCCATGATCCACAATCTGCAAAGTATCGTTGAAAAACATCCGCAGAGTCATGAGGAACAGCATTGATATTATCTAATGAAGGACGTATTTGTTCGATGTAATCAGAACGCACCATTGCGTCTTGATCTTTAGGAAATGCAATAAAAGCATTCATGATTTTTCTCCTGGAAAATAACCCCAATCAAGTTCGATACATGGTTCTTCGCCTGTTGCTCCATAAACTTTGGACATATCTAAAGTATGAACCATGCAATCATCGAAATAAAAAACATCAAAAATGCTTTTAAGAAAGTTGTCTAGATCTGGTCTTTTTGAGTGGGGAACTCTTCCACCTTTTTTCATGTTCTTAGGTCGTTTGATGACAAAAACAATTTTAAGATAGTCTGGTGGTTCGAACGTAGGTGTTATGGGTTTGGCTCGTTTTCGCCAATCATAATAAGATTTAGGGTAATAAACAACTGGCCTTCCATTTACCCATTTTACTCTAGGACGAGGACATGCCTTGGGTTCTATGAGCATTTTATGTTTATGGAGTATCATTGAGTATATCTTCAATTATAGGTTCAGGGAATATAGGAAGCCTACGGAGCTTGTCTGCAAGCTCTTTGGGAGTGTCTGCATCATTTATCAAAGCCGTGACCTCTTCTGTCGTATGATTGAGTGTGTGGGCGATGTTATGTACTGTGCGAATAAGCCGAGCCATAATCTCAAGAGGGATAGCTGCGGCTTGCTCAGGCGGAACACCTTGTGCAAGAGCTTGTGAGATTGGAGCAGTAATATTTTGATGGAGTTCATGTGGTGCAAGAGGAGCAAAATCCTCAATAGTGTAGGTCATTTTCTGTTCCGAAGGAATGAAAAGACCATTTTTGTTTTGTTTCATGTCAGATGTCCTTAGATAAGGTGTAATATAAAAAGGGCGACTCAAAGAGAATCGCCCTAGGAGGGAGGGGTTGTGACTATAGTCGTAGCTTACTCAAAAGATCTTTGGTGTTGCTATTATCAAAGCCACTGTTGGATTGATTGGAGGGAGTGTTCTCTGTTGAAGAAATAACAGGGGGAGGAGATGTAGGTACAGTGGTATCAGAAGAATTCGTTCCTGATGCACTACCTTGTAGTTTTTCACGTTCTTTTTTATACTCGAATCCTCTTTTCTTACGTTCCCAAGCTTTTTTGCTCATGAAGAGGAGTTCACGATAGACCGCAAGTTCTTTGTTCCCAGGTCGCCAATAAATATGCACCTGACGGCCATTCCAATCATTGGGATCAGGGTTGAATTGAGGTTGTTCGATTTTTTCCTGTGGGTATCCAAGAGATTCGAAGAGGGATTTCCAAATAAATCCGTTGTTTGCTACACTAGGAAGCTTGATTCCTTTGGAAAGTCTAGCACCTTTGAAATCTCCTTCTGAGATTGTACAGTTAAATTCAATGGTTCCAGGGCGATCAGCCATCTCATTAGTAGAATCAAGAGTTGCAGTATAATATCCTTCGTCTGCGGTAAGAGGACGAGCAGATATTGAGTCAGTTTTGTCAAGGCCAGTGAAGGTAAAAGACCAGCCAGTATTTTGATTTGAGTGCATATGCACTACTCCTTTTGAGTAAGACACGTCAGTGTCGGTTAGTTAAGTGATCCTAGGCCGTTGGAGCTAGCTCCAAAGAAGGACTGAGATCGAGTTGAAAGTGATTTACGAATTACAGTTCTGTCAAGGACATCACGGATTGTCCACCGTGCATGTTTTGGATCGATACCTTTGTCTACAAGACCTTTATAGAGCTTCTCAACAGTCGGTATAAACTCTTGAGGTGCACCTGAAGCAAGATCTTTGGAAAACTCTTCAACGATCTCTTCCTGCCAATCTAGAGACTTATGGCGAGATACTGTGCAACCTACAGAACGAAGTATCTCTGCAAGATTCATAGGAATAGGATTAAGGTCATAACATACCCCAAACCGATCCTTCATGACAAACTCAAGACTGTGTTCACATCTATATATTCCTGTCCAAGGCTTACGTTGAGAATGTCTTCCACACCGAAGAACCAAGTCGCACATTGCAGGAAGCTGCTCGGGGAGTTTACCACTCAATAGTGGCCCACCTCGTACAAAAGTACCATCAGTTCTATTTTTTCTGGCCTGTTCCCAACAGTTCAAGATAACATGAACACCACAATATCTTGCTGCATTTCTGAATTCTAATGTTACGTCTCTTAGTTCTCCCCATAGAGAGAATCCTTTATATCTCTTCTCGAGGATAGAGATGGTTTTCTCTGCTAGGAAGCTAAAATCATCTACTACGATGGCATCATATCCTTTGTCCTTTACGTCAAGTAGTGCCTTAGTAGCACTTTGAATATCAGGAACGTCTATTGATGCTGGTGTATAACCGCATGTATGAGTGATGCTTTGTAGAGCACCAGGGGTTGCAATAAAGAGTGCATTTGGAAAGGAGTAACCACAATCTGTAGTTTTTCCGCTTCCACTTGCACCATAAACGCATACCATAGCTGGAATCTGAGTCATTTTTTTCTCTCGTTTGTGTTAGTCTTATGTTCTATAAGAACATGGTTGAAATATGTCAAGTGACATAATGAAAATTAAATGTTTTTCCCCCATTTACATTTGTCGATGAATTCACACGCACCATAACGGTGATAGCAAACAAGCTCATTCATAGCCATAGGCCATTTATCGACTGGAAGAGAACTATAACGATCTATTCGATCTTGAGCCTCACGAACCATATCAGGAAATCGAGCAAGCATATTAGGACTTGGAGGAAGATCTATACGTACAAATTTACGTTTGGGCTTATGTTGTACAAGATTTAGAAGCATTCCACCCCATAAGTCTTTGAAGATTTCTCTACCCATATAGCTATATCCAAGGAGTTGACCCGATATACTGTAGTAGTTTTTTTGTGCGTTGGTTATTCTAGATGTAGTTTTATGATCCATGATGTAAACTTTTTTATTGGAGGCTTGTACGATAAGGTCTGCACGTCCTGTAACCTTACTTTTTCCAATGTTTGTGTACATCGCCTGTTCTACCGCTACGATCTTGAATTTTTCTAGTCCATAGTGTTGTATGTACTCTTTCAGAGCCTCAGTACAATATTCTACCTCTGCCTCCCAAGCTGAACCTTCTTTAAGTGCTTGTAGTTTTATGGCATCAAAAGGTGTAAACCATTTCTTCGGATCATCACTCTCTTGCTCTGCTTGCAAACGTCGATAATGATGTGCAAGCCCAGTGTGAATGAGTGATCCTCTTATAATTGCAGTGTTTTCATTTAATTGTCGACCTCCACCTTCTTCAGGTGAAAGAATGTGTGTCCACGCATATTTTTGTGGACATTGGAGAACTGCTCCATATGTCGACCATCCATGAGTCGATGCTCCCGCATCAAGTAATGTAGGCATAATTTTCCGTTAGTGTTAGTCAGTACTGATACTTTATTCAATATTCAAAGATAGTCAAGGTCGTTTTCTGTCCGATGAGAAGGCATGTTCGATAATCTCTTCTCGAGTTACATTACCGATTGCATATCGACTCTCTGCTAACTCAAAGTCCTCTGCAACCTTCTCTACTGCGTCCATCTTTGAAAGCAATATGTCTGCAATTCTTTCATCTACAGTGTTCTCTGCTACACAATAATAAATCACAACTGGTCTTTTTTGCCCTAATCGACAAAATCTACCTTCCCATTGACGTATTCTTCCAGGGGTGTAGGGTAACTGCACGAAAAGAGCTGCATCTGTATCCTGAAGGTTGATGGATTCTCCAAATGAATCACCTGTACCAATAAGAACGCACCCTCCTTTACCATCATGCTTCATATAAGCATCTACAATCCCTTGTCGCTCTTGTGTACTATTATCTCCATGAGCACTCCATACAGTGGTTTTGAGCTCTTTGATTAGCTTGTGCTTCCTTATGTCTTTTGCAATGTCATCAACATCTCTTTTGCGCCCAGTAAAGATGACTACTTTATGATTGCTTTGCATATGATCAGCTACTAATTCGAGGACAGCCTTGCGTTTCTTTGATGCAGACTCTGCCAATAGAGTTTCCAATAAGACCTCTTGACTTACTTTTTTTGCCTCCCTCTTTGCGGCTGCAAATCCCCCTGTAGCTCTATTTTGATCTTCGACGGTTATGAAGAAGGACTGCCTACGTTTTGCAGGTAATTGTCTGTGTGTCTCTCGATAGTCGATCCGATGCGTACTATGAGTCAATCTCTCTTTAAGTTCTGCTAAGTTGCTTGTGCCAGTCGTATCTAAGTGACCCCAAAAGTTGTAATGAGCATCACAATACCGCTTTTTGAACACAGAAGCAGATCCCCATGAGAATGGTTCTGCAAGATCCAACTGACCCCAAAGATCACGCACTCGATCATCAATAGGAGTTGCGGTCGTACAAACAACACGAAAACTTGCTTTAGATATGGTACTAGCTGCGGATGTTCTATTTTGTGTAGGTATCATCATGATTTCGAATTGATCTTTGGGTATAAAGCCTCCCAATTTTTTTGCTTCTCTACGATGATGTTTTTTATATGATTCAAAAGATCCTTGCTCGTCCCAAGAGGGTATAGGTAACGATTGCCATCTTTTAGAGCTTTTGCCCCTATGAGATTCATCAAAAATAACCGAAGCTCCTTGTACCGCTAAGTTCTCCAATGCTTCCAAATGAATAGTGATGCTCTCCCATGCAACTATCACCACTTTACGTTCTTCGGATTCTTCCATAAGATAGTCTGTAAGAGTTTTTTGATTCTTCTTTTTGATAGGACGGACTACAAAAGGTCTTAGAGTAGTGAATCTTTCAAATTCACGTCCATATTGAACTCTCGAGGCAGCTCTTGTTACAACTAGAATTGGGCCATCATGCAAGAGTGACCAAAGGATAGCAGACAATGTCTTCCCTGCACCTGTAGGATGCCACAAATGACACCCATAAAGATGACCTGTCTTTACAATAGCATCACTTTGAAATTCAGTAAGAAATCCATCGAGAACCCAAGAGTGGAGTTCTGTTTCATCTAAAAAATCTTTATAGTATGTCCATTCTTTTGCTTCTGTTTTCGGTACTCCCCATTGAGCTAGAAATGGTAAATTGTTCTTCTTAAGGAACGTATCTAAGAGTACTAAAGCATGATGAGGCACAAGATATTTATCTTTCCACTGCCTATACCTAATTCCGGGTATGGACTCTAGCCATTCTTTATGTTCCTCACCCATATTATGAATGGATACAAAAGCATGAGGATAATTATGATTAGACATTTTCTCTCCTTGGTCTGCGTATTTCTTATGAAATATGCTAGGAGGTGTCAAGATTTCTTCTTCGTATCCTTATTCCGTACGATGCGAAAATTCTGGTACTCGAGGCGGTCGGAGGCTATGTGCCAAGAGCGGTAGGAGACACGAGAGAACCACGCACTGCCGACCCAGCCACCACCACCCCGGGAGGTACGATCTGGAATTTCGGGATCTTCAACTGGGCCTTTAAATTCAACTTTATCGTCTTTTATCGGCTGCTTCTTCATTTCTTCGTATCCTTATTCTTTACAATGCGAAAACCACGGTCGTTGTTGCGGCTGGAGGCATTGAGCCTGAGGCGGCTGGAAACACGAGAGAACCACGCAATGACGCGCCAGCTACCACCCCGGAGGGCACGATCGGGATTTTTTTTATCATCTTTTACAGGCTGCTTTTTCATTTCTTCGTATCCTTATTCCGTACGATACGAAAACCCTGGCGGTTGCTCCGGCTGGAAGCGTAGTTCCAGCAGCGGAAGGAGACACGCGCGCCCCCCGCACTGCTGCCCCAGCTACCACCCCGGCAGACACGATCGGGGCTTTTTTTATCGTCTGCTATTGGCTGCTTTTTCATTTCTTATTCCGAAAATACCACAAGAGATAGGCTTCTATTGTAGCTGATCCTATAAGACCAAGCTTTACTGCATCCTTCTTTTTTGCCACTAAGTGATAGGCTACAGAAAGCATCAAAGCACGACCCAAAAATGTACCAAATAACCGTTTCAAACCGTCGGGTTCACCTTCGTAGAAGGACACAACCGCTTTTACTGATGGAGCTTTTTTCATACTATCTTCTTAAGTAAGGATTTGAATGGGGGCCTAAATGAACTGTTCTAGGTGCAAAACCCATTGGAATAGGACGAGCTTTATGTAAGCCTTGAAAATTATTAGTGACTTGTAGATCACCATTAGATTTACGTGCATCGATCAAAAAACGACGTTCCAAATAACGATTCAATGCAAATCCTCCTACAGCCGTAAACAGAGAACGAATAATTAATCTCTGCTTACCTTTATCTATAAACTCAAATCGAGTTATTTTTTGTGAGGATTTTCTTCTTGCTTTTTTCATTTCTTCAGTAAATGCTGCTCTTTTCCTCTTTGCTTCCTTTTTGCTCAATTGACCTACTACTTTAGTCTTCTTTTCAGGATTAGTTAGTGGTCTATACTTATCTTTCAATACCCTTTTTGCAATAGCATCTACTAAAATGAATGATGCTCCATATGGAAGCATGGATAGAAAGTTGGCATATACACCAGCGATACCATTGGTGTTTGCTTGTGTGATCGTTCCATACAAAGCCGATCCAAATATGATACTCCAAAAAGCAACAATATCATCTGGAGCATTTTCACCATATTTACTCAAAAAAAGTTTTTTCATTATCGGTTCTGCCAATGGAGCTAGCGCAATCGTTACCGCATTACCTACTACACCTTCTTCAAATTCACCCATATTTACTTTCATATTATCCTCTCTTAAGTCTTAATTGCTTGGCTTTATCTAAAATTTCGTGGTTATCTAATCCGGCACAATCTATCTTTTTTGATGTCAAATGAAAGTGGTTACAGAATCCAGAAAAAGCATTTGCTGCACATGTAGGATCAACTCCAGATGGTGTCTGGGGAAGCTCTAACGGAATATTGCAAGCATAGGATACCGCCTCCCACAAAGCTGCAAGAGCTTCTAATTGAACTGGATAGAAACCCATAAAAGGATCTAAAGTTTTACCGTGCATTTTTGCATCTGTCCAAATCGGTCTTTCTCCGAATCCATTTTTGACATACCAACTTTGGTATTTATCAGGATAGTATGCATCAGATACCTCAACACCTACACAACTGTGATTCCACGATCTACCACCTGCATGCCATGCTGCATGTTGCATATCCAACCACTGGTAGATTGTTCCATCATTGTCTATACCGAAATGTACGGAAATACCACGTTGTTCCAGTACTCTAAAGCAAGAAGAACTACTAAGACATACGTCCCAATGACTAACAAAAAATCTAGGTTGTCGAGGAGGTTCTCCTGCATATGACGAATAATTTCCTTGAGATGCTTCTTGTCCACCTTCCTGACTCCATAATACGACTTTATCCCAGAATATTTCAAACTGTTCTGTATTGTATACAACGTACTTAGTAGAAGAGTCTTGCTCTGTCCTTTGCAAGGCTTCTTCCTCTTGGTCACGTTCCGTCCACTTTATTCGAAATGTACTCGGCCCACACATACCATCAGCAGACAATCCATGATCTCTTTGGAAGGCAGAAATGGCATCTATGAGCTCTTCATCGAAGGAACTACAATCAAACCATTCTGGAGTCCAACCATATTGCAATGCTTTACGTTCATTGTAGTCTATTTTATCTTCTAACGTCATCTTTCAACCTCATTATCCTACTCTATAGAGATAGAGTTCCATATCGCCTACATAAATCGGGCCGTATTCATTTCCATCGTAGGTAAGTAGAAAGTGGGCAACACCATGGTGACTAATAGCAGCGGAAATCATATCCTCCCATTTCTCGTTACCTGCGAAATACCAAAGTTCATCTCTTACAAGTTCGTGGTCATGATATAGCTCTTTTATCTTCTCTATATCTTTGTATGATACGTTTAATTGGAAAGCCAACCAATCTGTATTAAATTTGCCCATATTTTCATCAATGTACTGTCGAGCAAGATCGTGAGCTTCTTCTGAGGTTATAGCAATGTACTCATGCCCAGTTGTATCGGGATCTGCACCAAGATTATTTTTGACGACATAATAGGTCGCATCTCCGAATGTTTTAGTGCCTATCAATTGATTAGCATAAGATATGATCATCTGATCGTTTGGATCTTCTATGGAGTCATATAAAAGTTCAAAACTAGGAACACTGTGTAGTGCTACTGCAATTTTACGTTTAGAACTGTTTTTTCTTAATTTCATCGGAGTTTCCTATGCCCACAAGAGGGCTTAATTTTCCCTCTTGTGGATTTGTTACATAAATTCATGACCATGAATTCTATTTCGTTCCTCAACCGTTACGTCTTCGACGTGGATTTCGATTAAACTTAGCTGCTAACTGTCTATCTCTAAGCGGTTGTTCCTCTTTATCTTCTACAGCTCCATAGCTATCGTAAACCCATTCGGATACATTACCGCTCATGTCATATAAACCATAACTATTAGGCTTTTTCTGACCTACTTTATGCACTCTTCCACCCGAATTATCAGAATACCAAGCTACCTTATCAGGATCATCGCTACCTGCATACTTAAAGTTCTTTCTCGCTCGTGCTGCTGCTTCCCACTCTGCTTCCGAAGGTAAACGAAATCCATTGGCATTCCAAATCCAATCAACCTCGTCTCCATCAATTTCGTAACAAGGTTGTAAACCAGCTTGCTCACTCATTTTATTGCAAAAGTTGATGCAATCATACCAACTGACATATACTACAGGTGCGGATAATGGAGTAAAATCAGCCCATGTTGCATCCTTCCTCTCAAACGCATCTAATCCCATTACATAAAGCCACAAAGCATTTGTAGTTTCATAAGCATTCATTTCAAAAGGATCAAGAATTACCTGTTCATCAAATTGAAATTGGTGCACCCCTCCGGGTATGTCCTTCATGTCGACGTTAAAAGTATTAGGAGGAAGATTTTCGAATCCTGTTACAAGCACATGTACCATCAACATATCTTTATTGATATTTTTTTCCAATGTTTTTATCGAACTCATCAATGTCATTTTATCTAGTGAAGGATTATTAAAAAATTCGATCAATCCTCTCTTATTCTCAGCAAGATAATCAATAGGTAGCAATTTCGAATTACTATAATATTCCTTCAAAATATCGAATATTTTAGCATTTGGATTTTTCAGATATGCAAATATCGGAAGAGGTTGTGTGAGTGCTTTGACTCTTGCTTGTACAATCTTTTGTGCCTTTTTTGCTAATTTAAGCCATTCATTAGGATAGTCGTCCCAGTTTATCTCCTCATCACTAATATCTTTTGCCTCATGAAAAACTCCATTTTCATCAGTTCCCTCTCTATCGGTAGCAGAAATCTGTACCATTTCGTTTGCACCACCAGCTTTAGGATACATAATAAACAAACCTGAGAGTTTATATGTCCCAAAAGCTCCCCTTCCTGTACACCAATCTGTCCAGAATTTTTTTGAGTCTGGTTTTTTGCCTCCAAGTGCTTCTGCGGCTTTTTGAGTTATTTCGTCGATAAACATTACATCATCGGTATCAATAATTATTTGGGCTTCACCTTCATTAATCATCTTTTTTAAGATTTTTTCCCACTCTCCTTTAGCTATAAAAACTTTTTTGAGAACTTTTTTATCAAGCATGTGTGTTCTCAATTTAGCTATTGTAGGATACTTTTTAGATGGAAGGCTTTGTGCCCATTGAGGAGTACGACGTTCCTGTTGAGCAGCATAAATAATAGATAATGCTTCCTTTCCTTTTGTTAGATCGTCAAGTGTTGTCTGAGGATCTTTTGAAAATGCAGAAGCTAACCATAAAGTGTAAACTTTTTCGCTTGAAGGATCTGCATTCAAAAGCTGTTGTAGAATCTGACTAGGTTTGTTCGATCCATAATAAGAAGAGATGTAACCTTTTGCTACTTGGTCAAGTCCCTTCTTTATATTCTTCAGAGCAGTTTGTTTATTTTCTTTGTCTTTGCTTCCACCAACCATGATGTTTGCTTTGCTAATAGGGTTTATCCGCATATTAATTCCTTTTAAGTGCCCATAGCCCTAGTCCTGCCAAAGCTACGAATCCTAATTTTTTGTAAGTTTCATTTTTACAGTAAGGGCAATCATTGGTGATAACTCCTCCAGCGATACGACTCTTCCCACCACCATTCTTGAGTGGTTTGTCAGAATAATTATCACCACCACTATGGATTATAATCGTTCGTCCTTCTATATCAGGCTCAATTAACAATCCCCCAGGAGAGTCAGAGAAATCGATATATTCAATTTTCTTTCCCACTCCTGTTGAGGATAATAAATGAACGGCAGCATGAATCATAATTTCTTCTCTCTTTTGTAATCTTGTACATTACGGTACACAGATGAAGGAATTATGTCCACAAATTCGCTCAGATCTTCGAGTAGTTCACGGAAGACTATTTTGTTATTATGTATAGCTACCAAAATGAATTGATTTTTTATAGGCCCTTTGATGAGTATCCAATCTGTATTAAGATCCTTTTTTTTCAAAACAGGAATATAGGAAGGAGCTATTGCCTTTAATATGACAGTAGCTGCTTTTTTCCGAACTCTAGGATTTTTCACTCTCATTTTGATAGCCGATCATACTACCGACGTGATCTTCTAGTACGTCTTGTCTTGCGCTTCGTAGTTTTGCGTTTCTTTGAAGAAATTTTGCGTTTCTTTGAAGAAATACCATAACGAGCGGCTTTAGACATTTTTGCAGTGCTTCGTATGCCTTTTGAACGATAATATTTACGAAGGAGTTCTGCACCCTTCTTTTTATTACCATGACGTATCATTCCAGCAGCCTTATGTGCAGGAGTAGAACCTTTGAATGGGTTCATACGACGAGCGATCTTCTTAAGAGGATTAAGCATGGTCATTTTTTTCTTACGGCCTAAGAAATAGTAAGCTCCATATCCGATTGCCAAAACTAAAGGTAAAGAGTATCCCATTATTTTTGCATCAGTAAATTTCTTCAATAATGATTTTTTTCCTTCATTTTGATCCGCTCCATCAGCTTCACCATAAAACCCCTGATAGGATGATGAAGGCATCATATATGCTCCGCCTGGACTCCAAAGTGGAGAGGTGGAAAATGTTTGGGGGCCTTTACCTAATGCTAGACCTTGATACCCTGCGATATGTTTTAATCCAATTCGTGACATAATTACTCCATAAGAAGATAAATTCATCTTCGTCTTTTAAGATACATGACTGTTCCAACGGACGCAAGACCTAGAAAAGAATAGAGTGCTATGCGTCCATAATTTATAGTTTCGTTTTGATCGTTCTCTTTCCGTTCACGTTTGATCGCCTCTGCTAATTCTGCTTCTGCAATTTCACGTTGTGCTCCCCATACCCGATCCAAGGTCGCACGATCAAAATCTTCTCCTACAAATCCAACTTTGGCTCTTGCATCATCAACATAAGAGGTTGTTTGCCTTTCGCTCTCTACCATCTGTGAATGTAGGTTCTTTCGATACTCTAATTCTTGGACTGACTTTTGTGCTTCTGCACTGGCTATTTTTGCTTCTTGTTGTGCAATGCGTGTATCTTTCTCTTGTGCTCGAAGAGAGGATTCTGCTTTTCGTTGTTTTCCTTTTTGTTCAGCTAAATATTTTTTTGATTGTCCCGCAGTCAAATGACCTGCACCTACTATTGCTAGAGTAATGAGTCCTACGGTAAATGGTTCTCCATATGGATTTTTTCTTCGTTTCATTTTCTTCTCCAATAATAAATAACTCCAGCTAATCCTAGTATACCGAGTGATGTTTTCCACGGAAACTTGATAGGAGCTATGCCACCTCTTTGTTCGATACCTAATTCTGCATCTATTCGATCTAGTTCATCTTGAAGCAGTTGTTCTTCTGTAGTTCCCAAAATATCCAATGTTCCAGATGTTAATCCAAGGTCTTTCCGTTTTTGTGCTTCATAATAACGAGCAAGTGCTTCAAGAGTATACTGGGATTCCATTGACTTTTTTTCAGCCTCGAGAAGAGCAGCCTCTTTTTCCGCTTGTGTTTGAGCGGAAGCAGCTTTTTGTTTGGCTAATTGTGCTTCCTCTTGTGCTTTGGCCGCTTTTTCTTCTGCTTGTGCAGTTGCTTTTATGGATTCTTCTGCTTGTTTTTCATATTGTTTTGAACGATAAAACCCACCAGTAAGAGGATTCCTAGCCAAGATTAAATCCGCTAAGTTCCCATCACCTGACCCAGAAGATGATTTTTGTTTTTTGTATTGTTTTAGACTGCTCATTTATTTTTTCCTCAGTAGCATGAATCCGAGTGCTAATAGAAGAGTTATTCCTCCTCCATATACGACAAGTTTTTGTGTACGACCTTGAGACTGATCTACATCGTCTTGCATATCCATAGCGGTATTAGCAGCATCTTCTTTTTGAGAATCGGTAAGTACAAGACTTTTTCCATCTAACGCAGCCTGATATGAAGTCATACCATACTGTCTTTTCTCAATGCGTTGAAATGCCAAAATTTCGATGGGATCTGCTGTTCCATACAGGTTGAAATACCACTCAATTTCTACTTGTCTGAGAGCCTTGGCTTCCTCTGCATCTTTGTATCCTCTCTTTACTGCTTGCTCATCTTCTTTTTTTGCAGTGTCTTGATACTGTATTAATTCTTTATAGGTTTCTGCGGCAGTTATGTATGCCTCAACCTTCGCTACCTTAAGCTCATAAGCCAATATTTTTTCTTTGGCCAAGGTATCGTCTACATTAGAGCCAAATCGTCTACGGAAAGAAGCTAGATTATCCTTTATGACTTGGATGTTGCTCTTTAATTCTACCAACCATTTTTTACCCTTCTTAATCTGAGAGTCAATCATGTTGATTCCACGACCTTGATAGAAAGATTTGGTAGCCTCTGCTCCTCTACCTGCTTGTAGTGCAGGATTATTGAGTATAAAGTTCTTAAGGATCGTAGGAAGATTACGTTCCACGACGTTCGTTGTTCCTTTCATAAATCCTTTACGGGTGAATGATTTCTCTTTAGGCATTATTTCTCCTTTTTATCCTTATTCCTTACAATGCGAAAGCCTAGCATAGGAAAACTTAAGACCTTTTTCCCTTCACGACGGAATGAAATTAGCCTTTTCCTTTTATTAGCAGGAAAGCTCCCAGAACGGTACAATCCATACTTACTGACATAATCCTCTATCGGTTGCTTCTTCATCTTTTTGACACATAATAAAGCAAGCTACCCCCTAGAAGCATCACTGCACCATAGATCGCTATCTGCTTCACTGTCTGCATTTTCTGATTACGGGCTTGCTGTGCCAATAATTCTTGTCGTTCTGCTTCTGTTTCAGTCGCAATAGCTAGTAATTCTGCTTGCTCATCACTCAAGCTAGAGAGTATTTCACCCTCTTTGCGCTCTGCCATCGTTGCTATCCAAGCTTTCTCTCCTGAACTCAATTGAGACTGATCCCCAGTAACCAAAGCATATTCTATACGTTCTTTTTGCGCCCCATAAAACTGCTCCATTCCTTTATCAAGATCAATCTTGCCTTCTTCAATCTCCTTTTGTGCTTCCACCACTGTTTGAGTGGGTAAATTACGGTTAAGAACTAATTTGGTCGTTGCAGACAACTTTTTAAGATCTAATTTGGGTGTAGATTTAAATGATCTTGTGCGTTTCATAAGAACTCCATCTTCTTCAATAGGATAGCACGAAGGATTAACTTAAACATCAACTATGTATATTTTGAGTGCTATGGAAGAAAGTAATAAATCTTGTCTTGTCAAATCTTTATCTTCACGATACGTTCGAGGAGCAATGACTTTGCATAACTAACTAACTATCACTATTAAGGATCTATATGATTACAGAAGCAATGGTAGACGAAATTCTACCGTCACAGGGGTTTGTCAAGACGTATGTACAACATGCCCGTAAACAGACAACATCTCCCCTTGGCTACCATCTAGCCACAGCATTGACGATATTGGGTACAACATGCCCTACAAACTACGGAATGTCTTATGCTGGAATGCTAAGACCAAACCTCTATACTCTCCTTGCAGGTAGATCTGGAGAGGATCAAAAGAGTACTGCGCTCAACATCGGTAAAAGACTATTGGGTAAAGCATGTTCGAATTTGATCGGTGACTATCCAGGGAGTGCAGAAGGTTTGATCGACTCCATTGGAGCACAGCCAACTCAAATGATCCCAATGTCTGAATTTGGAAAATTTCTCTCATCTGCTCAGAAAGGATACTTTGAGCCAATAAAGACCACTCTCACAGATCTATGGGATTGTGAAGCTGTTCAACGATCTAAAGCAAACGGAAACAACCTTCGAATAGATGAACCTAGACTATCTGTACTCGCAGCCTGTTCAATTCCTTATCTTGAGAAGCATACGTTATCAGAAGACTGGACAGGAGGCTTCATGGGTCGTTGGCTTGTCTTTTATTGTAGGAGAGAAAGACTAGATCCTAATCCTGTAGGAGATAAGACTTTGGAGAATCAACTTGTACAAGCTCTTGCTCATCGTGCCCAGACACCTCAAGCCGGTGAGTGTCTTGGCCTTGATGAGCAAGCCTTGGAATTTTGGACTGCTTGGTTTCATGATATTTATTCAAGACGTTTTGCAACGAACATCCAAGGAGTTTTAAGTAGGATTCCTACGATTGCACGGAAGATCGCTTTGATCTACGCATGGGATTATGGTGCTGCACGTTATCCTGAGCCTTGGAAGATGGGGCTTGACGTTCTTTTCCCAGCCATACAGGTTGCAGAACTCTATTTGAAGAGCTTGGTAGGTCTTTTTGCTCGCATCGCAGATAATCCTGATGCTCGTCTTCGTCGTCAGGTATTGGCCGCAATTGAAACATGCGGAGGAGAGGCTACTTTAGGCCAGATCCTCCGCATCATGAAGCTGCGTAAACGTAGTGTACAGGAAACATTGGAGGGCTTGTTAGAAGAACGTACCGTCCAACGTCTAGGTGCTACAGATGGGTTCGCTTATATTCTCTCCACAGACTCTTTAAGTTACTAACAGGGATTTTTGTCAACGACATAGGTTCTTCTGGGAACAATGGAATGGAGCTTTCTCGAATGGGATTGCTCCATTGTAATATTCGGTCGATGGGTTCTTTAGGTATTTGGAAGATTATCCAAGGCTTCTCGAGATTTGGAAGCTCATACAACTTGGATCGTGGAGGAATAACCAACTGCTTAAATCGTAATGTTCCTAGGATGTCAAGTTTCATCTTATTGTATTGATATATTTCATGGTAAGCCTCCCATACAAAACCTGGGATTGAGTAAACCTTCTTCTTTTTGCTTCGTGCAGATGGAACTGCGATTTTGATCTTCTGCGTAGATTGCATGAATTGAGCATATCGCCTCCAATGAGAATAGAAATTATCGACCTGAGCCTTTGATTTGTTCGTTTTGAGTGCTTCTGCATATTGATTGAGTGAAAAGACTGTAGGGGAAATGACTTGTGCCAAGACTTTTCTGACGGTAGATGCGTAGACCGAAGCTGCTCTCTGTGAGATGCTTTGATCGTTCACCAACCAGTCTTGGAAGGGTGATAGATCTGTATGTTTTTTCTTCATGTTTTATCCTCCAAATTATGAGTGTTTATATGTTATTAGTCACGTTTCAAAAAGTTTTTCTATAGTACTAATCAAACCGTTAATAACAAATAACTAATAACTTTAGAGGTGTCAAAATAGCTAATAAGTTATTAGGTTTCCAATATGGCTTCTGTACGTCTATAACTACACTTATATTATCATACGTTATTAGTTATTTGTTATTAATCGAATAATGACATATATAAGAACGTAAAAAAAAGTCTTCAATAACAAATAACTTTAGAGCCTTTTTCTTCAAATTTACCTACAAAAGTACTTGACAAGACAAGTGCAAAAGCATACGTTTTTTCTGCCTAACTATCACGGAGAAAACAATGGCAGTATCTAAAGAAAGAGTTGCACGGAATTTCATAGATTCCTATGGCTACAATAAATTCAGATGGCTCATCAATGCACTTGCAAAAGGAGTCTCAGGACAGACTATCGCAGATGAGTTCAACGTAAGCAGAGAACGTGTACGACAGTGGAAAAATACATTCGGAGTTATCCTTGTCCAGTACAAACTCCATCCCGAAATCGTAACCGTAATCCGGGAGGTAGAAGACAAACGATGAGCTCACCTACCCATGACCAATACATAGACATTAATTGGTAATCCTTGAAAATCACGTTCCCTTCGACCCACCCCCACCGGATCCGGTGGGGAGAAGGAACGTATTTTTCCTCCTCCTCTCGCCTACAATTCCAGAGGAGGGGAGCTCACCCCCTCCTCTGGGCATGCTGTGCCTCCTCATGCGATAGCCGTCCCAAAATTGATATACAGAGGCACTATCAGCAATCGGAGCCTCCATATGTCAATACCCTCTCCTCCTCTGCCTAGGTCGATCATGGGGATGCCTATGGCCATGCCGTATCGTATATTGGCCCCAAATCGGGGACGGAGAGAATTGCAGATCGGAGAAAAAATTGTCCAGTTGGCGAGGAATTTTTGCCCCATATCTATTGGCAAGTCAATATATATGGAGGTTCGCAGCCTCCTCGAATTAGTATAATCCTCCCAATCATCCACCTCAAAAATCGACATGCGTCGGCCTTGTGGGTAGCTAGAATGGGGGTAGCTTAAAATATGTCGAAATTATATATAGAAAAATGAGCACGTCAGTTGACTATCGAAATTAGTGGAGATAATATATAGACTCAGTCGTCAGTTGACGGCATAGTTTTTTTGAAATTTCCCCATAATAAATTGGCCATCTCCTAGAGGGTATCAAATTAGACTCCCGTAGTCCTAATTTGATACTCTCTAGGAGATAGGCCGCTGCACATCCTGTACTCCCTCCCTGCTACAACCCCTAGGGGCTGGGGAGGCCTCCGATACACTGTAATGCCCTCTATTGTATAATAATGCGATACGGCAGAGGAGTATCACCAATCGCACCTCTCTCCCTGTAGGTAGAGAATATTGATAGATAGTGATGCTAATACGGGTACAGATCCAAGACATCCCCTATCCAGGGGGTTGAGTGATGCTCCAAATTATCAGTAAAATCCACTTGTGGGATAATGAGAGGCATCGGAATGGCAAATATGTCCAGTGCAGCAAAATTATGTATGTGTACCCCTCTCCGGAGGGGTTGGGGGGCTTGCCCCCCAGTGTGTTGTGCCTCCGATAGCATTTTATTTGCGCTGTCGGGGGCACTTTTTATCATTTTGAATTTTACAATGGCCATGCAGTGCCTTCAAACTGCAATTTACACTACAACAGGATAATTATTATGACTCTAGATTTCGACTCTAGTAATACTCAGATCATATCAATGATCTCCAAATTGGAGGCAGAATTAACCTCCCTACGTTCCATCTGGAACGGATTGTGGATAGCATTTGGAGCACTCTGCAACGTCCACAGCATTGATAAATTCAAAGCCGTGAATGGTCAACTTAAGAACCTCCCAGAAGGTCTTCAAGCTCTATCTGATCGCATTGAATGGTGCGACAATCGCACCAATTCTCTTGAGAATGCGATTGCTGCTCTCAGAGCAATCAATACCGTCGATCTACCCTATTGATGACATGGGGGCTATTGCAGCCCCCTACTTTATACATTTTGAATTTTACAGTGCCTTGTGGAGGCCTTGTATCCGCATTTTACACACTACAACAGGATAATATATGTCTTTATTGGCAGAAATTACAAAACTTGGACTTAGAAAACATGGTCGTAATGACTCAAAATTAGCGATCGTTCGTAATATCTTTAACAAATCCATCAATCGGGCGGCTCTTGTAGCTACCCGAGCGAAAAAATTGAGTGGTGCAGTCACCATCTGGGAGGGTGCATCCCTACTCAATGGCGAACCAATAAAAATCGTCATGTCAGGATTCGACAAGGACTCCCAAAACTCAAAAACAGGCCCATTGGTGCAGTTGTATATCCTCCCTGCGGATGTAAATCCTAGGGAGAATTATATCAATGGCGGTCAATCCGTCTGCGGTGACTGTGTCTATAATGGAGATGGAGGCTGCTACGTCAATTGGGCTAGGTTGACACCAACGTGGAAATCTAGCAAAAAGAAGCATATTGAGCTTGACGTTGCAGAATGGCTCTGCGAGGGATTGAGAATTCGTGTAGGTGCTGCCGGCGATCCTGCTGCCGTACCTACATGGATATGGCAAAAGCTCCTCAGTGGAGCGGAAAGCTGGACAGGCTACACTCATCACTGGAAATCGTGCGATCCAACCCTTAAGGGCCTCTTCATGGCCTCCTGCGACACCGCAGAGGACAGAGATATGGCGCAGAGATTAGGCTGGAACGTTTTTTATGTCCATGAGGGTGAGGAGGATCAGGCCATCGCTTGTCCTGGCGGCACAGCTAAGGCAAAGCCCGGAGTTCCACCTACAACATGTTTTAGTTGCATGTTGTGTCATGGTGTCCCCTCTGAGCGGTCAAAACCGTTTGTCGTTACCGAAAAAGTGCATGGTGCTACCAATACGGTTTACAAAGCTAAGTTGGCTCGATCCAAGTAATCTATGATTGGGGGCTATTGCAGCCCCCTACTTTATACATTTTGAGATTTTACACAGGCCATGCAGTGCCTCAAAACTGCAATTTTACACACAAACACGGAGAATATTATGGCGATTAGCCAAGATATTTTAGATACACGAATACTCAAATTCCTTGACAGGGAATCTACAAGAGAGATCGGGGAATTCGGTCTTGCCATGCTTGAAAATGGCTATGCAGCATCGACTACGTACAGCTACATATGCTGTATTGCAAACCCCCAGCCGACCAAGATTGGTCGTGCTGCGCGACAATCATTTGAGCAGTGGAAATCTGTCGGACTCAACCCTGATGCACCCAAAGGTCAATACGGGCCGGTAGCGAAAACCCCCAGAACTCTGTCCGTTGCTCCTAATGACTCAATCTCATCCTCATTTGAGGAGGTATCGGAGGACGAGATCGAACTCCCTCCTAGAGGGTCTGAGATCATTCTGTCCCTCAAAGCGCAGGTCAAGGCTGCGATCCTCATTGAGGAGTCTGAGAGCTTCTCCGAGGCTGCTACAGCTATGCAGTGGGAGCTTGTACAGATGAGCTTGCGATCATGGTTTGACCTACGATCCGAGCTCAATCCTGATGAGCTATTGACAGTCAGTGTCATGCTCATATTATGTCAAGATCCTGATCTCAAATCTGACCCCCTCTCAGAGGGTGACAGAGTAGATCAACTCAAGGCATATTTGCAAATCTGACGACATGGGGGCTATTGCAGCCCCCTACTTTTACATTTTAAGATTTTACACAGGCCATGCAGTGCCTCAAAACTGCAATTTTACACACTAACACGGAGGCTTTTATGCCTACAACATCAATTACAGCTAGAGAATTTTCCGCAGATTATTACGATCAGACCGATCATTGGTCTGCATCTCCATCAGAGTTCGATTTTGAGGCAGCTAAATCTCATTATCATGGACAGATCGAAACCATATTTGATGCGCTCAGTGGTGCTACACTCTCTCTCTCTACAGGGGAGGTTATTGTAGACGTGGATAGTCCTGAGATGGACTACCATGCAGTCGTTGCGAACGCAGCTAGACAAGCTCTTTCAGGTACTGAGGAGATGGATTTTCCAACTCTGCAATCTAAATTTACTAAAAATCCTCACTGTCAGGAGGTAATTAACGAAATCTTAGACAATGTTGATTATGTCCAGTTACTCCGAGAGTCACTATCTACAGCTCACTATGAGTATATAGAGGTCTGGATTAGTGGTAATGAGATCTTAATGATCGAAAGACCTGCGAATGAGAGAGCAATGGACGAGGAGGGTCTTATTGGTACAATAAGACCCGACAGAGGCGATCACACATGGTTCTACGATCCTTGGGCATGGACTGAGGACGGGGAAACCTATATCTCTGAGGACGGCATGAGATGGGATTCGGAGTCGGATCTCATTGACTGGAATTTCGAACATGGTTGCATGGAGGAATTTATGCAGTCTCTTCGACGGGAACTGAGGAATAACGCAATGAGTCGGAGTCTAGCAGCTACCTAGCATTTACGGAGGCTGTAATGGCCTCCATCTATATTTTGAAATTTTATATGGCCGCAGTGAGCCTTAGATCTGCATTTACACACTACATTAGGAGTACATCTCATGTTTAAGTACCTTTTTAGATTCTCTCATGGAGAATTTGCTTTTACGAGCAAAAAATTGACCTTTACAGCACTCAAGAGGAAGGCAAGAAAATATCGTCAACAATTTGATGCTTGGTCATATGCACGTTGCCAAATCATTGAAAATGGAGTTCCTGTACTCTATTTTTTTGAAGAGTCTACTGGAAATAAGAATAAAGAGCTCTTTATTATTCCGTCTGAGTATGATCGCAATTATCTAGTCGATCCCTATTTTGCAGACTCTCACGAATGTTGGAGAGAACTACATAGCTAAACATTTACGGAGGCTGTAATGGCCTCCATCTATATTTTGAAATTTTATATGGCCGCAGTGAGCCTTAGAACTGCATTCTACACTACTACACAGGATAATATTATGTCAGTATCAATGACAGAATGGACAAAAATTTGTGATACAGAGTATCATTTGGACACCTATATCAACGATTCAGAAATTCAGGCAGAGATTGCAAAATCTCAACTTGGAGTAGCTGATATCAATGGATTGGGCGATCTTCGATGGTTTACTGCTGCTGGCTCTCTCAGAGGGTTGATCGGTAGCAGTGCAAAAGTGAGCAAAACCGTATCTGAGGCTACATCTCCTGTTGAGATCGGTCAGATGTTCCTCTCTCCTGCAAAAGAGGCTCTGCGCCATGTTGAGGAGGTTTTTCCTTCGACTGGTTGGAGAGCGGGATCTGCGGATGATGTTCTCAAAATGGGTATAATACCCATTCAGAGCAAGCTTTCTGATCCTACTCCTAATCCTAGGAGAGCATCAAAATTCAACTGGACATCTACCTGTAAATTTGCAGGAAAATGCTCTAAGACGTGTCTCCTACAGACAGGTAATATCGTTATGGACACAAGTTTGCGCTCACGATATGCGAAAACGTGGTTTTGGCTCACTGAGCCAAAAACATTCCTTCGCTTGCTCCTAGCAGAGATCAGAAAGCTCTCTGCCAAGGCGCACAAAGTGGGCAAAAAGTTGTACTTGCGTCTCAATGGCCTCTCCGACATACGTTGGGAGCGGTTTATTCACATGGACAGATTGGTAGCCAATATCGAAGGATTGGGAGGGTTTTATGACTATACCAAATGGCCTTCAAAGCTACGTGTAACCGCGAATTTCCCAAGTTCATATCGCTTGGTCTACTCCATCGACGAGAAGAGGTTGGCGAGTCGAGAACAGGCTGCATATCGTGCTCTTGGGCATGGTGCAGCCGTGGTATGGCCGCACTATGGAGGAAAACGTACCCCTCCTGCAAAGCTCCAAAAGCTCATCGCTGATGGAAAAGCCGTCAACGGTGATCTCCATGACGGTAGGTTTGCTGATGCCCCTGGGAGTCTAGTGCTCCTGTCGAGCAAAGGCAATCTGAAGCCCAAAACGCACCTAGGAGTGCGCAAAACAGGGTGGCAATCTGACCTCATCGCACCCATTGCGAATATTATGTCCATCGCATAACCATTTGGGGGCTATTGCAGCCCCCTACTTTTTACATTTTGATTCGTATGGCCGCAGTGAGCCTTAGAACTGCACTTTTACACACTACAACACAGGATAATATTATGCTTAAACGAAGCACTATTACTCTCATTCTGCGATTTCCGCAGAACTCTGTTACCGAAAAAGACCTACAGAAACAAGTTACCGATCCTCTCATTGAGAGATTGCATCATCTCTCAACTGGAGTGTCAGCCAATTGTTCTTCCCGTATTGTTCTAGATCCTACAAAGTCGATTCAGGAGTGCGTAGAAGAATACAAATTCACGTTTGTCGTATCTGTACAGGCTTATATCATGCTATCCTCAACGATTGCGAGTCTTATAGACTCCATGTACGTAGATGAGCAGTTCTTTCCTCTTATTTCTAGCGATATTAGAGTGGAAATTGAGTCAACCACAATCCCAAAGCAACAGCAAATCCCTACGAAATCTGACATAGACAAGCTCCATACTCTAGCTTTAGAGGTTTGTAATGCTTTAGATATGGATTGTGCTGTTGATTGCCTCTCTGAGGAGACTCAAGAGGCATACAACGAACTTTGTGCGTATCGATCCGGAGGTCAATTATGATTACCTGTATTGGTCTTGAGATTCGCTATCCATCTGGATTTGTAGGATTTAGTTGGTTCTCCTGTCAGGAGGATAGATCGTCTGTCATCATGCGCTTGGTTCGAGGAGAGCCAATAGAGGGAGGCACAGAGCCGTCTCAATTGGTAGCTATCATCGATCACGTTACCGTCGACACAGATTCAGATGCTTATTGCTCTTATTGTACTCACGATGTTGACTACGATGATTGTGATCCACCTGAGCGCAGCTCAATCGCTTACGACTGGGAAGCGCAGCAGGACTTGGCTTATCACGAATTCCTCTTCCCGAATGGGTACGTTGATCCTCTAGGTGATGCCGTGGATACTGACGACATTCCATTCTAGCATTTACGGAGGCTGTAATGGCCTCCATCTATATTTTGAAATTTTATATGGCCGCAGTGAGCCTTAGAACTGCATTTACACACAAACACAGGAGGCTTTTATGAAAAGAGCCATCAAAAATGAGCTTATTACTCTGTTCAAAGCATATGTGGACGACACTCTGACTAAAGGAGTTGCTTACGGTGCATATGATTCCGCCATCAAAAAGATTCACATCTTTGAGGATAGGTATTCCCAAGCCACTATGGGATTCAAAACCGGATATATCGGTGTGGAATTCAAAGCTCTCAAGCGGTTTGAGAACTATGAAGGAATAATGACCACCATGCCTGTATGCTGGGAACGGTACGAGATTGGTTATGTCGATCAGGACGAAGAGCCAGAGAATCCCCACACCATATGGGCAGAGTTCACCTACGAAGGGGATCTCTATGGTCATGAGGAGAATTGGAAGGATCAGATATCAGCGGGCTACACTCCCAAGCAGATTATCAAGTTCTATCTTTTCTAGCATTTACGGAGGGCCTTGTGCCCTCCCCTTTACATTTTGATTCATATGGCCGCAGTGAGCCTTAGAACTGCATTTACACACTACATTAGGAGTACATCTCATGTACATAAAATTTTCAAAATGGTGCAAATTGACAGGCACTGCTGATATTATCATGCCTCAAGGCGAGGTAGACGTGATCGTAGGGAAGATCCACAAATCCATGTCCTACAAAAAATATGAAAATAGCAACCCTTCACTTGTCTGTGCAGGGTATTTTCTAATGCTCAATATGGGCAATGTCACTGGATATACGGGAGCTAGACATCTCATCATCGTTCCTGTATCTCATGATCAAACATCGAGAGAACATGTGATCGAAGATGCTACAAAAGAATATCACCTACAAAACAATGCTTTCACGATGTATCTTCAAGGTTATGAACGTCATGCCAATGGAGCTAAAAGCAGAGCCTTAGAGATGGCTCAAAAGTTGGTGAAAATCCATAGTTCAATCTCACTCCTCCGAAGCCTAGGAGGTGAGGTATGAGTGAGATGAAGGTATCTGTACAATTTGGAGCGATTCAGGTTCGTTGGACTCTCCGAAAAAGAGAGATCACAGCTATTTGTAAGGCTGCGAAGATCGCTCCTTCCGATTGGGGAAAAAAATATCATCTTGAGGATTGTCTCAATGGTGTTCAACGACTTACAGTTCATTTTCCAGAGGTCTTTCATGATCTCGTCATTCATGGCATGATTGATCAAGAGATGGCCAATATTTGGCTTCAATTCGTACAAGGTGTGGACTTTGACGACTTGGATTGCTAGTTTATTACGGAGGGCCTTGTGCCCTCCCCTTTACATTTTGATTCATATGGCCGCAGTGAGCCTTAGAGCTGCATTTACACACTACATAGAGGATTTATGAAATCTAAAAAAATTGATATGGTTAGTCGCATCAAAAATAAACAGCGCATGAAAGACAAAAAAGAGCAGGATTATAAGTTTACTCTCAAAAAGGAATTTGACCCTTCAGAAGGCATGAACGAACGTCACAATTCGGACATCCTATTGGAGTGCAAGTATATTACAAAAAAATTCAAAGATCGTAAATTCACCGATACACTCAAAAAATGGAATGGTCGATCTTCAGATATTGCTAAAATTTTTGTGTGGTGGATAGAACCGGTGCGTGAAAGAAATTTTAAACTAACTTTTGAGCTTTATCTGCTTCACCACTTTTTGAAATGTTTGATCATCTATACGTTGAAAGATACTCCTCTCGATGAGGAGGAATGGTATCTATGTCCAGAGTTCTACCATAGAGCGAAATTGTATCTCAAATCGGAGAAAAATTACTATCGAAATGGATCGTACGATGAGAGTGAAATCATAAAAATGTGTCGATATATGGCAGTCCCAGGAATCAAAGGCATTCCTTTTAGATGCTTGGATGCAGCCCTTGAAAATATTGTCCACCCAACTCGATACAAACGCAATTAACACCTTCATAGGGGCGGCTCTGCCGTCCCATTTACATTTTGAAATTTTATATGGCTTGCAGTGAGCCTTAAAGCTGCATTTACACACTACAACAGGAGTCAATATGATTCTAAATGAATCGCATATTGCAAAAATAGTCGCTTCTTTGCACAAACAGAACTTTGAATTTGCCCTTAATGATAAGGAGATGGTATCCGTCCATGTCTCCAATATCGGAGAAATCGAAGACCAAGACCCAATCATAGAGTTCAAGGAAGAGAGTCCCTCAGACCCTCTAGAGGAGGTTGACGTGATCGGATATTTCGATCAAATTGCAGAAGATGCAATCCAAGTATTTCAAGATCATATGAAGAACAAATTCCTATTCCACAGTAATGCAGACGATAGTATTATCGACTTGCAAACTCTGATCGATCAGAAAGTTCTCTATTGGATCGAGATACCGCCTGAGCTTGCACACACGATCTCCAATGGTTGCTATCCTTGCAGAGAGGTTACAGCTTCACCAGCAGACTCTAAAGACATTCAACATGTGATACTATATGGCGACCCTAAGTTCTCTTCCATCGCTATCCTATCAGACGATGGAGAGCATTATATTACCTGTTCACCCCGGAATTCCGGGTAGGAGTTTACATGACAGAAAATGATAGCCCCTTAGGCCCAATGCGTCCTCCCTCTGGGAGGGGTGGGGAAACCCCTCTGTAGTTTGGGCTACAGAGAACACACACTAGACTAGGAGTACATACAATGTACAAAAAAGGAAATTTTATACTGAGTGACTGCGGTAAATTTTACACCGACATCAATGGACAACATGTCTGGACACTCGAGCAAGACATGCAGGATTTCAGAGAATGGCTCAAAGCTGTCCTCGATGAGGAGAATTGCTACATAAACATAGGTGGGACTAATATGCCCATCAAAGATTTGGTTGAAGAGCTTATCGGAGATTTTATTACGGAGCGGGACTATCATTCAAGACCTACTGTATCAATGTTCAAGGACGAGGTGGATCGTTGGGAGGTTGCAAACCACGTCTATGGCTTCATTCTCAATGAGAATAGCCACAACAGTAAGATCGTTCGAGAGCTTCAAAAAGCAGCTTCTGTGTTGCGTAAACTGCTATGAGTAGGATTACAGTCAAATCCAAGGACTCCCGACACACTGTTGTCGTGGGGTTTTGTCGGTATAGATGGAGGTTGACTAGAGATGGATTCTTTGGTCAGGTATGGATCAAGTCAAAGAACATCAAGCATTTACGCAGTCATTCCGCAAAGGACATCTATGAGTCCATTGTAGACTATGTTGACATAACCCATACGACCTCGAGAGAGGTGATGAATATGATGAAGAACGGTAATACTCCTCATGAAGCATTCTATTGTGAGGACGAGGATGTCATACTGGACATCTCAAAATACCCTCATGAAAAATCTTTTCACGAATCTGCAACTGAGTAGACTATGATGTTGTTCTAGCTACGGCTAGACTTATGCTATAGACAAGAGGCAGTTGCATCTCTATATTGGAGTTTTCCTTACTGTTAGCTCCATAATATCCTACCCCTTCCGTTCTCAAGGGAAGACGTAATGCAGCAGAGAACATCTTTTATAGCCCACCTTTGAGTGGGCTTTTTTTATGCGTAAAAAAGGCCTACTCCGAAGAATAGACCTTTAGATAACTAACACTAACACTAGGATACACAAGTAACCACGAAAGAGGATGACTAAACCTCTCCTTTTTCAAAATAGATATATCATGATTTTACTATTTTGTGTAATAAAAAATTTGTTTTGTTACTTTCGCTTTCTTTTAGGAGGTTTGACTTTGGCCAGTTTGTACATGGCCTTTCTAGCCCATGCTGATACAGTCATATCAGCTTCTGCTGCTGCTGCTCTGAATATCAGTTCATCATCTTCGGATACTGCTATTGATAAGCAAATCCTTTTAGATTTGTTTTTTTTGATTCTATTATTTCTGAGTTCATTTAGCAGACTTTCCGCTTCTATTTCTTCAGGATCTTCCTTAGGAAGGTCTTCTTTTTTTGGTGGTTGTGGTCGTCTTTGAGCCTGTTCTGCTTCGATCCTTTTTCTAGTTTCGGTGATCGAAGAAAATGATCCAATTTCAATTCTCTTTGGTTCATAAATCCTAGAGTTTGTTCTACTTTCTTTGATTGTTTCTTTGTCTTTTGTTTGAGTGTTGTCTTCATCTTGGTTGCCTTTGGCTTTTGACCAAGCGGAGAATCTGCGTAGTGACATATCTGATCCTATATGATTGTTTTTTTGCATGTTGCAAAATAAGTTTAAGTGAATATACTTGACAATGCAAATGCAAAATTTCAATGATTTCATTGATGTACAAGGAGTGAAAATGGCGATAAAGCATGACAAAAAAGAGCCTAAGAAAGAAGAAGACACTCATGGAGTATCCATGAACTTTACTCAAGATCGTATAGATCCATCTGTAGACGAAGATCTATCCCCAGTAGGAATAGACGATGATATAAGCGATGTGGATCTCGAGGAGGCGAAATCCAAGAGTAAACTATCCTTGGGAAATTTAGACCATAGCAACCTTTTTGCAGATTTTGATCCTGATGAAGAGGAAGATATAGAGGCAGAAATTCGTGATAGTCGGGTCACACAACTAGATGATGATCCTATGCTTGGAGGAGGTGTAAGAGGTCGCCCAGGAAGCGATCTATTTGGCAACAGAGCCGCTAGCCCAAGTGGAAGATCTATCTCTCCGAAACTTTATGCTCAAGCAGCCAAGTTTCCCTCCTGTTCTCAACTCAGAGTTTGGAAATGGGAAAATGGTATACCTGTAGGCCTTGGGGCCATTGATGCCATGTCTTCCGAAGAGGACTTGGTGAGAGAGTTCTTTGCTGCGATGCCAAAGAAGGGTGAAGGTCGGTGTCAGTTTAAGCTCCGTCCCATCGACATAAATGGTGCAGAGATGGGTCAAGAGGTCACTGTTCTTATCTCAGAACATCATGCAGCGATTCAACGTATTCGGAGAATGAAAGAAGACGAGGATAGTCAAGATTATCGACGTGGTCACTTAGAAGAAGAACATCAACCCCATGATCAATTTGCTCCTCAATGGGATCGAATGATGGGAATGGGAGAGAAGAGAGCAGAATTATTAGAACGTCAATTAGAAGATGAAAGAGAAGCACTTAGACGACGTGAAGAACAGAGAATGCAAGAGCAGGTAGATCTAGCAACCTCGGCAGCACAAGGTGTTCAAGTTCTTACAGAACGAATGATGGCTGATGAAAGCAAGAGAGCAGAGCGAGCAATGGCTATGCAGACGGAACAGAGCCAAACTCTTATTACCACTCTCACCTCTATCTTTGCTCAACAGCAAACCATGCTCCAATCTCAGATGGAAACTCAACGTAGGCAGGACGAGTACCGACTTGAACAGGAGCGACAGAGATTTGAACGTGAAAGAGCCGAAGGAGATGCCCGTAGAGATCGAGAACGTCTTGAACTTGAGGAACGTAGAAGACGTGAGAGAGATGAGTATGAACGTAAAATGCAAGCAGAACGTGAAAATTTAGAACGTAAACTCCTCAGAGAGCAAAAAGATATGGAAATGCGAATGCAAAGAGAACGTGAGGAGCAGCATTTCAAAGTGACCAGAGAAAAAGAAGAACGTCAATCTAGAGAGAGATGGTTTGCAGAAGAAAGACTCAGAAAAGAGGCTCAAGAACGTGAAGATGCACGTCAAAGAGAACTTGATCGCCAACGTCAACATGAACGTATGATGAGAGAACTTGAGGTACAGCAACAGAAGGACAGAGAACATGCAGAACGCATGATGATTCTCAGTAAACAAGAGCTCCAAAACAAAGCTATGGGTGGTCTTGGAGAGATGCTACCAATGGCGACTGGTATGCTCAAAAAGATGGGTCTTGATCCCAAGGATGTAGTACAAAAAATCTTTGCTCCCGAAGAGCAGCAACAGTCTGCTTGGGCCGATACTCTTCCTAAAATCTTAGGTGCAGGTGCAGACATAGCTCGAGTTGCTCTTTCAGGTGGTGCTGCTGTATCTCCCATTGGTAGTCAACCCCAATTAGTTCCTCAAATATCGCAAGATGAGTTTGCAGAAATAGATTATAGACAACAGATGGAACGTATGCGTCAACCAGTGCCTGAGATGCCGTATTCAGATGAGGTCATCGGTGGTGAAGAAGATCAAGTTATCTCTTATCATAATACTACATTATCTACTCCTCCTCCTACTGAGCCTAAGCCAACTGCTCCTTCCTCTAATATGGACATTGCTTCAAAAGCAGGGATGACATTAGGAGAACAACGTGATGCTCGTAATGGTCTAACACTATTGGTTCAGACTTTACATGGTTCTGATCAAGGTACTTGGGAAGGCCATATTACTAGTGGAATCATGGCAGAACCTCAAATCTTTACTTATATACAGGCCGTTTCTGTTCGCTCCGCTATTCGTGAAGCAGGTGCAGATGCTACTCTCACCGAAAATATAGTCAAAGCATTACAATCATCTGCGTTAGTCCCAGGTGATGTGAATTACGGAGTATAAGATGAAATTAGAACTTACTGAAAAAGAAACATTAGCTCTCTTCGATTTGGTAAAATTTGCCATTGATAAAAATCTAGTAGATAGGAATGTCATACAAACTGCATTGGCGAGTTCATCTTCACAAGATGTGGTCGAAAAGGATACACCGTCAGTTCAACCACCTCCACAACCTTCTCAGGTTGAGTTTGTGTCGTTTCCTGAACCGACTTTATCGAATCATCAATCTAAGGGTCGTAAACATATGAAAGAGCTTTTACGGTTCTGGCTCCCCAATTTCCGTGAAGAGAATAAGGAGCAGCAAGACCGAGGTGCATATATGAATGACTTAGGGATTGATGGTGTGAAAGCTGGCTCTGTTATTTCTTATTGTATGGCAGTCGGAGGCTTGACAAAAGCTATTTGGAATTTAGCTCAAGAGATGGACGAATTTGGAGATCATAAAAGAGATCAGGAATGGATTCGTTATTTAGCTGGGCATATTACTCAGGTTGCTAGTTGTCATCTTGGGCATCTTGCAGATGAGATGGAGTATCCCAACCCTTTATTATTTTTAACCCGTGAATTATAGGAGAAATCATGGCAAAATTTGTGTGTGCACTAAGCGGTATTAAAGCCCAATCAGAAGAGTTTATGGAGATGGACGACGATCCATATCCCGAAGGTTGGATAGAATTAAAATTCACTCGTCGATATATTTCTCCTAAGTGGGAGGCTATACAGTACGTGAAACAGGGACTTGTAGCTCAGTATGTTCAAAACATACCAGAAGAACAAAGAGAAGAGCAGTTGATGGCTTTATCAATCCAAGTTGATGCCCAGTTCGCTGCTTTGGAAGACATGACCGATAAGTGGGAGGAGGATTCGCAGACATTACATATTGCAAATCCTGACAATAATGATGCTCTTATGGCAGAGTACAATAAGCTTCGCAAATCTCTTGGTTTGAAAGCAGAGGTCAAGTTGATAGAAGAGCCTGTAGAAGATGCTAAAGAGGTCAAAGAAGGTACTGTTGATGCCCCTGTATGAATATCAGTGCAAAGAGTGCGGAAAAAAGAAGGAGGAGTTGGCCAACTATGAAGACCCTCCTCCTAAATGCTGCAAAAAGAATATGAAGAGAGGCATTTCTAGAACATCTTTTTCTCTTAAAGGCGATGGTTGGTATAAAGATCACTATGGCTTAAAGAAGGGAAAATCCGAATGAAAGACTTATCGGACTTTACTACCAAGAGATCTTTTGAGAATTATCTTTCAAAAGAAATAATTAAATATAAGATGCGAATAAGAAATAAATCTGAGAGATTTTTTACATCTGATCAATTATCGTATCTCATTTTTAAGCATCATCATAGATTCAAAAACTTAGATTCGAGCCTACATAGCAATCAATTTGGATTTATTAAGGCAAAATACTTTGAAGGGAATAATCATAAAGGATACCGTTTGTCTGTAAAAATAAAAAGTAAATGGTTCTCTTTTAGCTACAAAGACATTTGGTGCAATAAAGATGTTTCGGTAAAGGCAAAGGAGATAGCTAGACAAGTTCTCAAAGATCGTTGGCCTACAATTCGTGCTCAAGTTTATGAAGAATTAGTGGGTCAATGGGACGTAGGTTCAGGTCTATTTAATTATGAAGGTAGACCAATTGATAACTCATATTGTGATATGTGTAAGAAACAGTTGATACAAGGCCAGATTGACATTCATCACTCTTCTATTTTTCATAAAGAGATAGTTGATAGGTGTATTGATAAAATAACCGAAGATCAAAAGAAAGCTCTACTTGTAGAGAGTAGCAAGTTAGCCAGTAGAGATTATTCCTCTATTCTTGGTAAAGAAATTGCATTATATGATCGAATCTCTTCTCAAAATCACATTTACAAAAAAGTTTGCAAGTCATGTCACAAAAAAGAGCATTACCGATGATGCCCATATTAAAAGCAGGAGATTCTGTTGAGGTTATATGGTCTGATGGTTCAAAAGTCAGAGGTACATATATGCGTCAAGAGAGAGGATATATTGTCGTCATGACTGATGATGGAGTTATGCCTTGTCTTCCTTCTCATTTATTAAGCATTAAGAAGGTATAGCACTCTATTTTGTATTCTTAATTGTATCAGTGTTCGATATGGAGTATTCTCTGTGTTGAACACTTTATATATTATAGGTATAGACATGAGAGAAAGAGCTCCCCAGTTTACGGGAAAGACCTACGGATTTTCCCTTGAGCAACCCAAGATATATCACCTTCCAAATTGGGATGGATATAAAGACCCAAAGAAGCTTCAGATCATGCGTGAGATTGTCCTTCAGTACGGTAGAGATCCTAGGGTTGCCCAGTTAGCGGTAAAAATATTGCGTGAATGTGGTTGTAAGCCTCGAGAATACCGAAAACAGGCTTCCTGTCTTCTAAAATGGGTTCAAAAGAACATCTATTATGTCAATGAACCCGGGGAGCGATTGCAATCTCCTTTGTATACCTTGAAATCAGGGATGGGTGATTGTGATGACTTGTCTATTTTGCTTTGTGCTTTCTTTGAGTGTATTCGTCTTCCGTGGAAATTCGTAATCACTGCTTATACTCGTTCGGGATTAGTACGATATGTTGAAGGAGATGCCAATTATAAACGTCTTCCATACAGTCATATATATTGTTGTGTAGGCAATCAACCTTTCAAGCCTAGTTCATGGGAGTTTTGCGAACCTACAATGGACGTTCCTCTAGGTTGGGATATTGTGAAAGCCCAAACAGATCCTGAAGCTAGACGTTACATGCCTGAGTTGGGTAGTGTGGGTCGTCCTTCTGTCATCGGCCCAACTGTAGGAGGCTCTGTTGGTGAAGCCATTATGGAGAATAATTCGAAGGCAAAAGATTTCTTCAAAACGATAGGTTTTGCGATTTTAACAGGAGCACTTGTGGGAGCTGGTACGGAGATTTTGCTTGACTACCTTCGAGCCAGTAAGATCTACAAAGCATTGGTATTGAAGGAGAGATAATGCGTAGAAATCCTGATGAATATAAAAGGTGGCAAGATTTTTTAGAAGATCGTGGTCTTACTATTACTGACGATTATAAAAAGAGCCGAAAAAGTATAAAAAAAGAGATACATCCTACTCCCTTCCATACTCTTAGTGAGTATGATCCAGCTCTCTACCAAGGTAGGAATGTAGCTTGGAGAGGGTATGCGGGAAAGATGATCAAAGTTCCTGCGGAGTATGCGGTAAGTATTGAAGGCAACATCTTCGATAATGACAAAATTTACACTGTAATGAAATTGGTCGAAAAAGCGGCAAATAAAGGCAAACTCGTTGTCTTTGATGCTCCATTGACTAGGGCGAGTGTCATCACATTGGGTACGATTGCAGAGGATTTGAAGTACGAAGGAAATTGGAGCGGTGTTTATCATGATCGCCTTCTTACTACTGGTGATGATGAACTCGATAGATTCATCAAAGATCCTGAACTGTGGTCAGAAGAGGAGTATTTTGATGACTCCATCTTTGAGGTTGAGGATCTGTTTGATCAACGTCCTAGAATGTGGCCATATCGATGGAAGACACTGCATGATGTATGGAAGCAGTGGAATGACGGAAAGCTCGAGGTTGATGACGATTACAAAGGAAGCCTTGAAAAGTACACTCCCATAGGTGAAGCTATGGAGTATGCTTTGAAGCATCAAACAGGTGATTTGGGTGCGATTCACTTTCAGATGAGAGATGGAAATCATCGTACATTTGGATCTCTTGCTGCTGGAGAGCCTTATATTTGGGCACGTCTTACTGATAATGAGTTGGAGGATATAAAGAGGCTTGAGCGGGGAGAAGAGGTTTGGAGGCCTGATAAGGCAAAGATTATTCGTGCAGAGATGGATAGATCAAAAGGCATAAAATTAGATCAATAAGTTAGTTGATATTGACGGTGTGCTTCGTTATGTTTACGATACTACAAGGAGTAATTTATGTCTATAGAGTTGACATTCGTAACATATAAAAGTGTGGAGTACGCATATTCAAGAGCTTGCAAAGAACGTGATCGAAATAACATGGCTTTTGCGGATATAGGAATGAGAGCTGCGAAGGCTAGAGATGTCAAGTTGCTTCAGGTCTTGGATAAGGCCGCAAACATCATGCAAAATGAAGATGACTCCCAACGTGGTAATACTCGTCATTCTTCAAATGTAGAATCTGAACGTCAATATACTACAGAAACCACTTTATGGAGGGAGGCTTACAAGATGGTTGATCAGGGTAAAGCAGGTGATGTTCCTCATTTGATGTGGATTTATGCTGCTGCTGCCTTCCTTGCAGGATACCAACTGTGAGCACAGATCCAAAGAAGCTTTTAGAGCAAGAGATAGATAAGCTTCTCTCATTTTTGCAAAAGTCATATAAGGCTAGAGTAAAGTGGGTGCGCCAGGGTAAATATGACCAAGTAATTGCTAGTGAATTAAGCAGTTGTCTATCAAATGGTAGATTGGACTTGGTTGAGAATCTCATAGATCGAAGACATAATATTATAGAATTCCTTCGTTTAATCGATCAGGTGGACTATGAGAACCGATTCGGTCAAAATGTAGAACATCCTCCCTTACCCAATGGAAATGAGATAAAGGAAATCGATAGCACTCAAAAAGAGTAAACCAATTGCTTATGCTTCAATTGAGTAGTATGCTATCAAAGAAACTACATAAATTGGAGATTTTATGAACATACCTAGTACTCCCATGATAGATCTTCCTGTTGCATTGAATCAACAGCAAGGTCGTACTCGACGAATGGGATTTGATCATGTAGCAGCTTCTCGTAAAGCAAGTGAACTGGCGAATAAACGATTAGATTCCATTCGTGTGGCGACTGCTGCCTCTCAAACTCCACCTCCTACAACAATTCGGTCTACTGTTGCAAAATTAGCTGCGAACGATGCTTCTCCAGCTAGAGAAGACATTGTAGCAGAGGTTCTTCCAGCAGTGCTAGTTGGTATAAAGCAAGGTGGAACAGGCATTAAAGCAGCCAAAGCTATGAAGACTCAATATGCCATAAACTATGCAAACTGCAAAAAAGCGATGAAAGGAGCTTCTCAAAAGGATAGAGTAATGCTCAACGCTATTGAACGTAAAAATTCCGCTCTTCTTTCAAAGTTGAAATTAATTACTGAACACATTGCCTACTTGGAAAAGGAAATTGCAATTTATCTTAAGCAGAATGAGCCTGATTTGCTTCTTCGTGCTCAGTCCAGATTAGGTGATGTGTTGGCAGAGCAGAGTAAATTGTCTGCACAAATCATGGGTAATGCTGGCCCACTGAGTGCTCAGATGAAAGATCCACGTTTAGTGAACTGTTTGATCGATGCTGTTATAGCGGAAGGTCGTTTGCTTTTCGAAACTAAAGAGGGATCAGAGCTCAAGTCTGTAGAAGCGCAAATCGCAGAGGCAGATTTACCTCCTGAAGAGGTCGTTGAACTTGCAGAGTCTGGAGAAATTCTTGAACAGGCAGCGGATCAAGGTGTTGAAAAAGAAGAAGGTTTGGTAGCACAGACTGCGTTTGACAAACGTGCAATGAGTAAAGAAGGCTTATTCACACCTAAGAATCTCATTATTGGTTCAATAGCTCTAGGCGCACTCTATCTTGTGTTCATGAGAAAGTAGATCGATGTTTGGATTTGGTAAAAAAAGTGACTTTCCCACATCAAAACTCATTCCTCTTATCGTTAAGTTGGGAGAGTTTTTGAAAGAGGGCTACGAGCACAAAAAGAATCATCCTTTGGCCTTAGATGCGGAAACCCTATCTGTATTTATCGACCTTAGAATGAAAGAGTGGAATCCTGAATTAGGTGGGAAAAAGCTTTTAGATCCAGACACCAAAACTGCGGCAGCACGATTCGTCGCAGGTATTGCTTGCAACATGCTTAAAAAGGAAGAATCATGATAAAACAAAAAAATTACCATCAACCTTATATTCCTAGTGGGCCTAAAGCCCTTCCTTATGTTGGTGGAGAACTTGAACAATTAACAAGTGGGACTCCATTCTATCGTGGACAAGGTGTACCTACATATCCATTTTCGGAACAAAAGTTGAATTTTGCTTCTTATTATGGAGAGATACCAGTAGGACTATCTTCTTCTGTTGGATTGACGTACAATGACTCCACTAAAGAGTTGCAGCAAGCTCTTATTGCGAATGGTTATAGTGTAGGATCAAGTGGCGCAGATGGTAAGTTTGGTTCAGATACAACTAGTGCACTAAAGAAATTTCAAAAGTCTGCTGGGCTTCCTCAGACAGGATCTATTGATCAAGCTACAAAAGATGCTTTGATGGGCAAAGGTGGCGCAGTAGGTGAACAACCTAAGAAAGGTGGGTTTGCTCTTCAAAACATCTTTGATGCCTTTGAAATTGGCCTTAAGGGTTATCAACAGACATACATTGATCCGACTACTGGTCAACCTATCTATCAACCTGCACCAAAGGAAAATAACACGATGAAGATTCTTATTGGAGTTGGTGGTATAGCTTTATTTGGTGGTCTAATTTACGCATTTACAAGGAAATAATATGTCTAGAACGAGATCGTATGAACGTGCTTTAGAGGAAATGAACATGCCTCAAGTTCCATATGTCGTAAAAGGCGGCTATGGGAATCCGTTGATCACAGGTGCAGCAGCACTAGTTGGTCAATTATTCGGAATGAAGGCTACGGCTGATGCACAAAAACAACAATTAGAAATGCAAGGAGAGCTAGCACAACAGCAAAGTTTGACCCAAGCGGCCATAGAGAAAGAACGTGCTCGACGTTCTCAGATACATGCCAAAAACATGCCTTTGTATCTTATTGGTGGGATTGGTCTTCTTACTGTCACTGGTCTTTTGCTAAAGAGGTAATCATGTCTATATATAACACCCCTTTTCTATATCCTGAAAAGCCACAAGTGGTTCGTATGGGAATGAGGACTGCTTATGGTAGTGATTCTGCCAATGGTGGTAATGCTGCCAATGGTGCAACACAACTCCCAGCAGAGATAGATAACATCACACAGAATATGATAGAGCAGTATGCTCCTGTTGTAGCTGGTTTGATCAAAGGCAAATCTCCTGAGGAGAGTGTTGGTATTATCAAAGCTAGGCTCAAGTGGTTGCAACAGTTCAAAAATGTTCCTGTGGTGGGTTTATTGGTGCAGCAACGCATTGCAGAATACCAAGGACGGTTGCCTGCATTAGAAGAGCAAGCCCGTATTTCAAGAATTAAGAGATACCTAGTTTTAGCGGCATATGGATTTGCTGTCATAGCAGTGAGTGGTATTGCATTAAGTTTTTATCGTAAAGCATTGAGGTAATTATGAGTACTCCATCGTACTTTTATAGAGAGAACCCTAGTTGTTCGACAAAGTTTGGTAAAGTCAATTATTCCAAGGATCAGGGGCATCAAAGTTCTGTAGCTTTGACACCTGTGTATGGTGATTTTTTAGATGATATTACTCCTTGGGACACTCCCAATGAAACTCGAGAAAAAGAACGTCTAAAAGCAGAGAAAGACGCAGTTTATCAAGCACAACTAGATTCAATTTTGAGTCAAGATACTACTGTTCAAGGCCCTAGTGCAGTGACGTATGTCATGTTGATCGGTGGTCTTCTAGGAACAATATATTTATTGAGGAAATAGTATGTTTAATCAACAGAATTTTGGTCACTTTGGTGCGCCTGATCGTTTATCGTCTAATTATGGTCAAGATCGTTCGTTTACCGAAATAGCAGGTGACTTCTACCAACGTGCTACAGATGCTTTCAGTCCAGAGCCTGGTTATTCAGAGCAGACTGCGGAGGATTTTGCTCCTTCTTATACCTACATGAGGGCTGGACAAACTCTACCCTTTGTAAAGGGTGGAGCAACTGATGCTCAAGTAGAGAAGAAAACGGGCATCAAAGGTCTTATTAGTGAGATCCAAAAGAGAATGGGTGTTGCTATATCAGGTAAAATTTCGGATAAGCAGATTAGAGATTATCAGAAGGCTAAATTTGGAAATGATGATGGTGTGATAGGTCAGAATACCTATACTGCACTTGGATTCGAACCCCCATTTGCAAAGAGTCAAAGATCATCTAGTACATCTTCAACTCCATCTCCTTCGACTGAGCTTGCTATTGGTAGCGATCCATTCTATAAGAAGAATTGGTTCTTATATAGTGTGAGTGGTATAGCGGTTGCTGGAGCGGTTTATTACTTATTCATTAAGGAGTAATCATGCCTGCAGAAGATTTAGCTAGTAACCTTATCCTTGGCGAAAAAAGTAGTAGTCCAACCTATATCCTTGCTCAATTAGTAATGTTTTTGAACAAAGCTGGTGAAGAACAGACACGGAATGTTCGTGCGAAGCTTCCACCTGAGAAGAGAGGGAGTGTAAATTATGCTACTCCTATTGCTTCTCAGATAGCAGAACTCGAGGTTAAAGCTGCGTTGGCCGGGGAAAGACTTGGCATGGCAGAAGAAATGTATCAAGTTTTAGATGATATGGTGCAAGACACTAATATGTTCATGAACAGGGAATTAAAACAAGCAAAAGAAACACGTAGAGCTTTTTATTCTTTTGCGAAATCTCTAGGTTATCCAGTTGCGATTCCATTCTTTGAGCGAACATCGACCTACGTTGGGTTAGGTGTCTTAGCTCTGGGTCTTGGCATTTACTTGAATCGGAGATTTTGATGGGACGGAAACGTAAAAATCCTATAATGGTAGTTCCTTGGTTGGCTTGGACACTTATTGGAGCAGCAGTAGCTGTACCTACGGGTGTATATGCTTGGGGATCGTGGAAATCCGCAGAGGATATAAAAGCCATCAAAAATTACGATGGTTTATATAAATCTCTTGAAGATGCTTTGAAAGCAATATCAGAGGGTCAAATCAGAGATGACTTTGCTACTGTAATGCCTATGGCTATCATAAATCCACCTTTGTCCATAAAAGCTGCTCAAGTGGTTTCTGCTTGGTCTTATATGCAAGCGGCTTCTTCTGCAACGAATGAAGAGCTACGAAGCAAATATTTACAATTATCAAAGGATTTGTTAGCTGCTTCCAAGGCATCTTATGAACCAACAGATGTAACGAGTGATCCCCAGTACATAAAAGATCAATTGTTAGTTATCACCCCACTGTTGAATGAGACATATGATGAAATATTATCAGATTCTATTAAGATAATAGAGTCTGAGTCTATATTAAAGCATCTTTCTTTTAAGAAGCAAGAGAGTGTATTGAAAGAGCAAGCAGAGTTTGAGTCCGAAGCATTTAGCCTTTCCAAGATACAAGATGAAGCTTTGTACAAGACGTACATGCAAACAACTTACCTACCTCGATTAGCAGCAGGATTGATCAGTGGCAAACGACCTGTAGACATTCCACCACACATTTGGCGCATGATTCAAATCGGAGCTTACAGTGCAGTAGGTGGTGTTGCATATCTTTATCTACGTCCTTTTATTGCTATGATACCCAAAAGGAAAAAGTAATGGCTAAATCAGCAGGACACAAGGCATACACCGATTGGCATTGGGGTGTAGAACCATCTCAGGTTGTTCCTATTAAGCCTCCTAGTGTGATTAAATCTAAGGAGGATAAGAAACGATGGAAAGACATGAAACTCGTTGAGTGTGGTCGGTTGGTTGAGATACACTATTCTCCTTTGGATTCTGCTAAGAAAAAAGATCGTGTATATGAGCTCTCTCAAAAGGATAGTAATTCTTCACATCTTGCATTCGACATGGATCATAAAAATCAACGTCTGTATTTTATACTGAGTTCTAAAGTAAAACGATCAAACCTAAAAAAATTCAAAAATAAGTATCCTTATGTTCCTCTAGAAGATTTAGCAGCAGAGGTTGGTGGTAAGCAATCAAAGGATTATGAGGATATTGATGTCAAGCCTATTGGGATAATGACGAATGTGGTTTATGCGTGTGAGAAAAAAGGTGATGGTTACTCATTCTATATTCATGCTTTGGGTGAAGAGAGTGGAGTTCGACCTGTTTTAGCAATGGCCAAAGATGGGTCACTTTGGTTTGCAGGTGGTAATTATACTGCTCCCATTGCCGGGATAACGGATTGATGCCATGCGTAAATGGATTGAGAATACGATTACAGATTCTGATGTAGAGTCTTTGCTAGGCTTAGAGCAAAATAAAAAACGGCATGATTTCTCTTCAATATCGATACCTTCATTTACGCATCTTTGCTCTGTTATTGAAGATAGTATTCCAGAAAAGGTGATATGGGGTAAGCCTTCATATTATCGCATTGAGAACCGTCCCAAGGATCACCCTAAGCATTACGATGGGTGCACAATAGATGGTGCGAAGAATCACATGTCGTGGTGCAGATACACTGCAGTATCCATCTTGACAACAGGCTGGGAGGGTGGAGAACTTATTTTCCATAATCCTCATCAGACATACCATCATGACCTATATCTAGGCACAGTAGTGTACTCTAGTGCATCTAATAATAATCCACAACTGCATGAAAGAAAAGCGCATAATGGATCACGTTATGCGCTGCTCATGTTTCTAGCTACGGAGTAATAATGGCAAAGAAGAAAAAAACAGGAACTGCAAAGAAGAAAAAAGTAGGAATACCGAAGAGTGGATACAGAAAATTAGCTGAGGGTACTCCTCTTCAGACCTTTGAGGAAATGGGTGTTCGTAGTGCATATGACTACCAACAATTGATTCAAAAGATTCAAGGTGGTGCATTTCCAGCTCCATCGACTACTATGAGTCCGTACCAGTATTCTAAGTCTATAGCGATGTCTCAGATCGGTCAGTATGCTCAAACGAATTGCCCTATATTTACTTATGGAAATCGTGGAGGCCCACTTAAAAAAAATGGGTTAGTCATCGTGTCAATGTTTGATCGATCTGGTCGTATCATTGATCCTTGGCGAGAAAAGAAGGTCAATGGCAAGGTCATAAATAAAGGAAACATTTGTATCACATTGGATATTGGCGCAAAGATGTATCCGAATTGGAAACGATGTGCGCACGTTCAGATGGATTTGATCAATGGAGATCCCTGTTGGTTATTGAATCAGGTATTCTTTGGTAAACAACTCAAAGGCTTATGTGATGTAATGTTTGCATTTCCTCCTTGTACCAATTTTTCTAGAGCTGGAACGGCTACATTTGGTGACAAGGTCTTGCGTGATAAAAAAGTTCTTAGATATGCTATGAATTTGGTGGACGTAGCTCGTAACTGGGCAACACATGCCAAATTTTGGATGATAGAAAACCCCTCAACAGGTTCATTGGCGAAAGCCTGGAGACAGTGGGACTTTAAGTTCAATCCTCATGAATATTCGAATCTTCCTCGCACTTGGCCTGAGAAATTTTACGATTACTACGGTAAGCACACAGGTATATGGGCAAATTTCTCTAAACCACCGATTAACAGCATTGACAGTCCTTCTAGTAGAATTCCTGCACTGCTTCGAAAATTGCCTAGGAAAATAGACTCTCGTAAATTTACCAAAACATTATCACTGACAAAACCTCGTCCTTTTGCTTCGCAAACGAAGAAGAAAGGGAACAGACTAGGTCAAGATCAGTATGCTATGGCTCATTTGAAGGAATATGATACTACGTTTCAGGGTCTAAAGCCTGTGACAGCCTTGGGACTAACAAAATCTACGAATCAAGCTCACTATGCTCGTTCATTGACCCCTAAGGGATTTGCAATCGCAGTGTACAATTACTTGACGGGTGCATCAGGAAAGAAGCCTAGTCCTATTCCTGGGAAATCATGGAGATTAACTCCGATGTCTGCGCAACAATCCACAAAATTCAAGCAGAGGAAGGTTGAAGAAAATCCATCGAAGAAGCGACGTAGACAATATCATACGAAGGCAGACGAAGATAAGATTGTTCAAACCATTCTAGACATGGAAGGTGATAGAGATTTACTCGTCGAAAACATAACGCAATATGCAGAACTGCTTATGAGTCTACTAGGTATAAATCCACTACAGATATACCTTAGCATACCTAGAGTGGACACATCCTCTAGGGCAATGTTTGTACGAACAGACACCAAACGTGAAGCTCAGAAGGTAAAAACGGTTTTTGATCGTGTAGCTCGTCGCAATGCTCAGGGAGTAGAGGTCGCTGGTGGAGGTACACTACTATTTCCACAAGTAAGAATGGGTAATGATAGCTCGGGTTGGTACACTTATATAGTTTGGCAGAGTGCTCGAAAGAAACGTGTGTCGAGAGCATTGAAGCAAGGTGTCGACCCTAGAAAATTACCAAATCCATCAAAGAAGCAACGTAGGCAATATCATACGAAGGCAGATGAGGATAAGATTGTTCAAGACATTCTAGACATGGAAGGTGATAGAGATTTACTCATCGCAAACATAACGCAATATGGAGAATTACTGATGAGTCTTCTAGGTATAGATCCACTACAGATATATGCGGGCATACCTAGAGTGGACACATCCTCTAGGGCAATGTTTGTACGAACAGACACCAAACGTGAAGCTCAGAAGGTAAAAACGGTTTTTGATCGTGTAGCTCGTCGCAATGCTCAGGGAGTAGAGGTCGCTGGTGGAGGTACACTACTATTTCCACAAGTAAGACTCAGACGTTCTGATGAAGGTTTTGACGGTTGGTACACTTATATACGATGGCAGAATGCTCGAGGGAAACGTGTGTCGAGAGCATTGAAGCAAGATGTCGAACAATTACGAAATCCAAGACGACGTAAGAACAGTGCAGCAGAAGCAAAGAAGGTCGTTGATCTTATCTGCTCAAATGTAGGTAAACCGTCCTATCATCGTAAATATTATCCTAATAAACCGAACTTGACTATGGCAGCAGAACTCATTCAAGCTCTGTATGGACAAAGCATTGAGTATGAGGTCGTAGATTGGGGTACTCAGAACTACATTGTATTTAGCTTTTTCATGCCACAATTCTCTCACTCTTGTCCTGACGCAGAGCGATTTTTAGATTGGGTATTGACGTATTTCAAAGCAGATAATCGTCTGTATGTTCACTACGATGATTTTAGTATGACTCATTTTGATCCAGCAGTGTTTGAGGTAAAACTCACCTGTGTGAAGCCTAAGTACAAGGGTAGTTCAGCAGATAACTACCTTAAGAGGCTCAAAAGCCGTCGTAAGAACCCCAAAAGAAATTCTGCAAAACGTCGTTTGCGCAGAGTCGTAACAGGAAAAAATAGGAGATAAAATGAGAAAACGTAAAAACAGTGGTCAGTATGCGAAGCAGATCATGAAGCTTCTTTGTAGTGGTGACGAATCGTCGATTTATTCTGCTGGTGATTTGTTAATTACTCTGTATGGGGAAGACTTTGAAACGTGGAAACATCCTTACGATACTACAGATAAAACAAATGTAGTGATAAAAGTTCCCAGTACAAAGGCAGACAAGTTCATAGATTGGCTTCTCGCATACTTTAAGAAAGAGAATGATCTAGTGATTCATCGTAACGACACTTATGAGAAAGGATTTGCTTTGGTATCCTTAGTCTGTAAAAAGGTAATACCTGCGAAATTAAGAAAGATGATGCTTAAAAAGCACCCGGGAAGAGTGAAAAATCCAAGACGACGTAAGAACAGTGGTCAGTATGCAAAGCAAGTGTCAGAACTTTTATGTAAAGGACGCAAAAATCCACAAAGTGTTGATCAAGCGGCAGAGTTCATTCTCGCTCTATATCCGGGAGAACAGCCTATAGACACAAATATGTTTGATGCTAATATTTTTTACTATTTCGCTAAGAATAAGAAGAAATCTGCAATGGCAATGTATAACTGGGCGGCTACTTACTTTTCAAGTGTTACCAACATACTTGTAATGTATGAGTATCTAGACCTTATATCACAACATGTAGTAAGTATTAGATGTTCTAACAACGTGCGGAGCGATATAAAATACTACACAGGAGAAGACTCTGTATCTGGGAGGCTACTTTCAGTCGGTGGCAAAGAATACAAATCGAATCCAAGGCGACGTAAGAATAGTGCCTATCCGAAATTGGAGCAACTGTTATGTGATCCCAATACTGACACTGAAACCTTGACACAAGTAGCAGAGATGATATTGACCTTGGTCGATTTCTCAGACCTCCTTTTGCCTGAAGATCACACATACGAAGCCATCGACATACATGGTAAAGTTCATGAGTTTTATCATGAGGAAAATCCTTATGTGGCACAATACGCCCCAAGCTATGGTTCATTTGGGGTTCCTGTCGCAGGATACAGCGAAATTATTTTTCAGCTTAAAGAAATAAAAGACTTGGTGTATCAAAATGCGTTTGGGAGTTTAGCCGCCTATGCTATAGCAAAGTCCATTGCATCAATGCTTCCAAATACCGCAGTTTATTTACTAGATGGTGTAGGCCCTCCAACGATATATGTATATTGTCCATCACCAGTTCCTGCAAGCCAAATTAGAAGGCGAAGAAGTTTTAGCAAAATGTTCTATGGTGGTTCATTTAAGAGGATACAATGAAAAGACGTAAGAATACTCCCGAAGGAAAGAAATTAGCAACCATATTATGTGAAGCATCCGATGAAGAAACCTTAGAGTCGGTTGGCGAACTGATCTTATCACTTGCTCTCCCCAATCTTGGGGAAGGAGAGCAAGAGATAATATCAGACGCAGAAATTGGAGGAGGGATTACTCCAATAGTCAGTTTCATACGATTTTATGTATGGAATCCTAAGGGACGTGCAAAAGCTCTTGATGCCTTTGCGACCGAACTTGCACGTTTATTTTCATCATCTCCGAAGGTATATGTAATCCATGCAAAGTATGCTATGGGTGGAGTTTATGTGGAGGTGATTTGTAGGAAGGTAGCTGCTTCTCATTCTTCATGGAAGCGGTACATAAAGATGTTCTCTCATGGTATGCAGATATACTCCGGTCAGAAGCAAAATCCGAAGCGACGTAAGAATAGTCAAGAGTCAGATGCTCTTGAAAAGTTGATATGTAGTAGTAGCAAGCCTTCTCTTAGACAAGCATTAGAGCTCATTCCTCTTTTATGGGAGGGAAACAGTGATAGTATTACTAAGTCATGGACATTTGGTCAACAAGGAATTTGGTTCAAGTTCGACAATCATGCAGATGCCTACGATATGTTCAAGTATTACTCCAAATTCTTTGCCTTGAACATGAAGATAGCTATAGTCTTTGAGAAAGATCCACGACAATTGAATGTTTACACTGTATACATTCTCTGTTGGAGTCCTACAAATCCCACCATGCAGTGGATACAAGGTCAAGCTAGAAATGGCTTTGTCCTTCTCAGGATAGGAGGACAAGACATGTCTAACGTTCCTCCAAAACGTAAGAATAGCGGTCAGTATGCAAGAGAATTAGCGGATATACTGTGCGGTGGTGAAGCACCATCTGCATTAGAACTTGTAAAAAGTTTATATGATGCTGACTGGGATAATATTTTTACTCAAGCTCTTAAGGCGAGGAAAGAACTGAGGTTCGATTTTCATCATGATGTGACTGATCTAAGTGCAGTGCGACCATTTGTACAATATTGGAAACAGTATTTTGCTAATGATCCTCGAGTCTATGTCTTTGCACATTCTGCCACGACTTACAAGGGAACCCGAGTATATATTTCATGCTCACGTTCTAAGGTAGGCCCAATAAAACGTAAGAATAGCGGCCATCTTCCACCGATAAGCCTTGGAAAGAAGCTAGAAGCTCTATTGTGTTCGAAGGGTGATGCAACACTTGATCAGTTTGGAGATCTCATACGGTCATTCTTTCCAGACATACATACTTTCACTCATTGGGGAAATCTCTTTGGTTCTGCTGACGTAGATTTTGATTTTTCAAAGGTATCGAAGGCAGACGAATTTGAAAAGTGGGCAAAGAAGGCATTTAGCAAAAAAATAGATATTTGGAAGCCTACGGCTCATTCTGTGGGGCTGATATGTCAAGGTATAACCATCCGAAATCCGAAGCGACGTAGGAACAGCAGCCATCTTCCACCCACAAGCCTTGGAAAGAAATTAGAACCTTTATTGTGTTCGAAGGATGATGCTACCCGTGAGCAGTTTGGAGATCTCATACGGTCATTCTTTCCAGACATACATAATTTCATTCATTTGGAAAATCCCCTTGGTTTTGGGTCAGCAGATTTTGATTTTTCGAAGGTTTCGAAGGCAGACGAATTTGAAAAGTGGGCAAAGAAGGCATTTAGCAAAAACATATATATTTGGAGGCCTTTTTTTACGAATAAAACTGTGTGGCTGACATGTCGCAGTCGAACCATCCCAAATCCGAAGCGACGTAGGAATACGAAGGGACGTGATTTGGGATACGGAACGAATAATGGCTCTATGGTAAAGAATCAGCTCAAGAGCATTCATCGTATAGCGAAGGAACTCGATGATGCCTTGTATGGTACAGATCGTCTTCCTGACTGGGTACAGTCGAAGGTTACCGTAGCTTTAGATCGCCTTGTAGTGGCTCAGAACTACTTGCTGAGTAAGCTCGAGGGGTACAAGAGTAATCCTAAGTGCAACGTGAACAGTGCGATAACAAAGGGCAAAGAAGCCTGTAAGTTGATTCGTGCGAACAAGAGTACAAAATGAAAAAACAGCCATTAGAAGATATAGAGAAAAGTACTAAAAGGGTATATAAAGGGGGTTCAGGTGCGTATAAACATTATTATTTCTCCATAGCATTTCGTGATTACTTGAGAATGAATAGAAAAAGACCTTTGGTTGGTTTTCGAATCGTACGGAGTAAAAAATGAAAAAACAGCCTATAAAAGATAGTCAAAAAGAGTCCCATCGTGTGAGTCGTGGTGGTTGCTTTAATTTCGATGAATGTATTGCACAGGTATACGGAAGAATAGATTACAAAGCCTCCGCTAGGGTCTACCATTACAGTTTCCGAATAGTACGCAATAAGGATATGAAGAAATGAAAAAACAGCCAACTTTGGATTTTGAAAGCTG
>Ga0209756_1000076_pt1 | contig 91537 bp, 100 predicted proteins | sample ETNvirenome_6_85_FD_184071 | JGI IMG/M metagenome (GOLD analysis project Ga0209756, IMG submission 184071) | Marine viral communities from the Pacific Ocean - ETNP_6_85 (SPAdes) (version 3) | ecosystem: Environmental > Aquatic > Marine > Oceanic | place: Pacific Ocean | collected 2013-06-19 | reverse complement strand
AACGTAACCATGTTTGAGCGTATGTGTTGTTTATAAGATATTCGTAAGAGGCGTCAAATCCTTCTTCTCTGTGGCCTCTGCCCATATTCTGATACATTATTTCTGCGTCAACTACATCATCCCCAGGGACCAACGGAAACTGGGATTCAATAGAGGCGGCGCCCGGGTCATTAGACATCATTGCTAGGCGCCAACCACTTTCGGGGAGTGCCAGAAGCATTGCCTCAATGCCAGCTAGCAGTTCTTCATCAAATCTTCCCATTGAACCCGAAGTATCAATAACCCAAATAATATCAACACCGTCGACTGATTGAGGCTGAATAAATGAATCTATCCATATTTCACCTGGATCTATTGGAACTTCGACTTCAACGTAAACTGGAACTTCTATCTCAACTTCGACTTCTTCATAGATGGTTTCTACGACTGTCTCTGTTCCAGAGCCAACGATGTAATAGTCCATGTTTGCAGTGCATCCTACCAGAAAAATCAGCAGCAAGAGCCTTGCAAACATGTAGCCTCCCATAAAATTACGTATAACGTAACTTAAGGGCGAGCTAAAAAAACTTAAAGGAAGCTATTAAGGGTTATGAAAAATTAACCTCATCCTTAATCAAATCATCAATGCTTCTAACAATTGTTTCTAAAATTTCTGCAGTCTCAGACTGTCTCATTATGGCCGAAGGAGCTGATCTTATATCATCTAGACCACTATATCTTTTTATCACATATTGCCTAAGCTTAACAAGCCGCTTGACATCTTCTATATCCATTATCATTCCTTATAAAAAAATGTTTCAAATTTATAATATACACAAAAGTATAAAAGTTAATACACTATTTAAATGATCCTGTATACCCAAGATCCCTTATTAAATTTTCTAAAACCTCAGTAAACGTTATATTTGATTCAACTTCATGTTGACTTTGAATTAATGAAATCTGCTCATCTGTGACATTTCTTTCCATCATAAGCCTTCGAAGTTCATTTTTATTATGATCACCCCGCATGTAGATATCGTTAAAGTTTCCACCGCTTGGACCCTCTAGTATGTCCAATAATACCTCTATTATCTCATTATCACTTAGCATCTTTTATTCTCTATTGTGATGTGTTTGTTACGTTAAAGGCGATAGCACTATAGGTCGCATTCCCAGCCAAGCCGTTAGAGGAAGCCCAAGTTTGTCCGTTATCAGTGCTTACGGCATATGCGCGTTCCCCACATGCCACCCATGTTCCATTATTGTCATAAGCTACGTCATACCAATCGCGATAAGTAGAACTCCCATCATTCTCGGGAACTCTAACCTCAGACCAAGATGCTGCATTATCGCCACTGTACCATATATAACCATCATCTCCAACCATTACCCATGAACCAGACATATTCGTAGCAGCTCCCCGCATTCCACGTTCTGTTCCGGGGTCAGTCATTTGGCCCCAAGCGCCCGGTTTTCCGCTTCCCATAGATCCAGTTATGGTACCTCGCCCTTGAGTATCTCTACCACCAGCAACAAAAACGCTATTACCAAACTGAATATTCCAGGGTGTGCCGGTGGTGCCTGGACGATCGTATACCATTGTCCACCCTCCATCGTCACCAGACCCCGTTCCGTTGGTGTTAATCCATACATCTCCCCCGATCGTTAAAGCAAACACGGAGTCAGCTGCGTCTGATTCTCGATTCCAACTAATACCATAAATAGCGCTGTTAGTTCCGCTATCATCAAACGCTCTATAATATTGTGACCAGTTGGCAGAGTCCGTAATTCCACCAGAGACATACGTGGACAAGATTGAGTTGTTCATTGCTCCCATCATAAAAGTTGCTCTTTCGTTATTTTGGTTATCTCCCCGACCTACGCGATATCCACGGAAATTCCACGTACCTACCCATGGTCCACCAGAAGGTTTTATTTCAGCCCAATCGCTACTACCCGAAGGTACCCAATTTTCAGATCCATCTGATTTTGCCACAATAAGCGGTCGAGCAGTTTTGTTGGTTGAAATTAACCAGCACTCTGTACCATCTTCGTCTGGTCCCCACGTAACATCTCGATATACATCGCCTCCCTTATCAAGACGATGCCAGTGGTCATCATTATCCAGAGAGCCGGTATTCCATTCGATAATTCCAGAGTTTCCCACCATGAGAGCTACTCGAAATGTGCTGGTTGATGGGACTGTTTCGTTGTCTATTTTGGATATACTAGCTTTGGAGAAATTATTCTGCTTATTAATGCTCGCTACCTCAATATTATTTACCTTATTAATATTAGGCATTATGAAAGCTCCAGTGTGTTGTTGCTGGGATTAAAGTAGATCACATTTGCAGTAGTGGTGCAATAACCAATTATTCTAACAATGTCTCCTGCGCCGCTCGGAGCGCTGATTGAAATTGAGCCTGCTGTAGTCGAAACATACACAGGCACGCCTTCATTGAAAGTACCGACCAGGTATGAATGAACATCAAAGAACCCGCGCAAAAGCATGCCGTGGGTTCCAGGGGTAGTTCCGAGAGCGATTGCTAAGAGCACTCCGCTTGTCGTGAGCCCGTCTGCGTCGGCTTCCTCCCACTGCCCATCAGTGTCAAGATAGTATAGCTTGCCTGCGGTGGTAGAGCCACCACTTGGACCGGCGCCAAATGTCACCACTTCGCCGCCGCCAGTGTTGTCTGCCAAAGAAGCTGGGTCGTGGTGTACATCAAGAGCGACTGCTGGAGAAGTTGTCCCAATGCCAAGACCCGCTGAGCCAGTTACATACAGGCCTCCAATTTGGCCGATTCCAGTTACATCTAGCGTTTGTGCTGGTGAATCATTGAATATTCCTACTCGTGATGTAGAACCATCAATTCTGATAGCGTTTGTTGCTGCAATCCGTAGACATAGATCGTTACTTGCGTTTTCTTGTCTGATAAACAGATGCTCAGCAGAATTTAGATAGATGCTTGCTGCATCCGTGCCTTCATTTTCAAGTACAATTTCTCTAGTGTCTCCATCAGCCTTAGCTATTCTTAATACCTCTGTACCAGATGAACTGGATAAGTGCGTTTCTCCGGCTACGTGTAGAGTGCTAGTGGGTGTACCGATACCAATACCCACTCTATCATTTGCTGCATCTGTTCGAATAAGATTTGCATTATTCTCACCCCCAACCTTTAGATCAATATTAAGCGCACCATGATTAATGATTACTTTGTCTTGGTCTGCTTCTTCTAACTTTATAAAAGATCGACCGCCTGCAGCCAGAATAATGGTGTCATCTTCAAATTGAATGTACGTATCATCATCACCCTTGTGGTAAATATATTCACTGAGCCCAATATCGCCAGCAACATCAAGTGTATAATCTGGAGCATTAGTTGAACCTATACCCAACCGATGGTTTGAATCGTCATATAAAAGCTTGGAAGCACCTCCAGTAGCACCACTGTTATTATACTGCACTTGTGTATCTGAACCAGCTGGAGATGCAGTGACGCCTAAATTTCCAATAGACACCTGCTTAAGTGCTGAGTCAGTGGCATCCCAGATAAGAAGGCGATCGTTTGTCGTGTCTGTAGACGTTATAAGCGCCTGGTCAGCAATGACTTTTTCACTAAGCTCGCCAGCCTTTATTGATCCGGATGCGATGTCGACTGAATCAATTGATCCATCCTTTATCTGCTCTCCTCTTATTCCTGTTTTTCCCGCCATTATCACTCCTCATATGATGATAAATATGGCAGCATAGCGCATTTGAACAGACATAAATGGAGCCACCGATAGGAGTCGAACCTACGACCTGCTGATTACAAATCAGCTGCTCTACCAACTGAGCTACGGTGGCATGTGATAATCATACCATAACTACTTAGAATTTATTAAATGATTCACAGGTTTTGTAGAATCCAATCTTCTGCAGTCGCTGACAGCGGGCCCTGTATGAATCTATTTATCTTCTGAATATCCTCAGAAGTAACTGCTGTCCCTCTCGGCTTTGTATTATCAATCTCGACAAACCGATCCTCACCAAACGCTGCCATGTACTGTGGAATTAGTGAGGGTGTAGGCGGAGCTTCAGGCTTGTCTGGATTGATTCCTCCAAACAGTCTCCAGCATGTTCTTTCAACAGCAATATCTGCAAGCCCTCTTCCGGGCGGATCAGCAAGACCCCTTTCTCTATTCCTTCTAACTGATTCTTCTCTTGGGACATTGACTGCAATCATCATTGTTTCATATCCCAGCTTTTCTAAAATAGCCTTCTGCTCGAGCGTCTTGCCTAGAGAAGCAGCTGTTCCATCAATTATAAGACCGAGCCTTCCGTCTACGTAGAATTCTTGAGTGCTTTTCTTTGACAAGCTTCTTCCGGGCTTCAAGCCAAATTCTTCAGGATCGAGACCCTGCCTCTCAGGTGTGACTCCATGCCAGCCGGTAATGTTCTTTCTAGCCCTTGCTCCGAGCTTACCGGCTGCTGACTGCTGTTCACTGGTAAAGTCCTGCTGATATCCCATCAGACCGCTTGCAGCCAGGTATCTATCGAGAGCAGCATCTTGATTAACAATCTTCATGCTGTTGGCTGCTAGGGTTGGAACATTATTCAGTACAAAGCCTATGACAGATCCCTTTCCAGACCCTGGACATCCCGCCATGAAGATTGCCTTAAATATCCCTTCATCTCTTGGGCCCTCTCTCAGCAGCTCTTCCCTGATGATTCTTCTAAGATGGCTGCGTGAGATCTTCATAGACTATAAATATTGCTGACACATCCATTTAACAGACTATAGTGGGGGCTCTCCACATCTTATCTCAGTCACACCATCTATAATTTCTGCATAGAAGTGAGATCCCTCTGAAACTTCACATGGAAATAGCTCAATCGGAATATCAGCGTGATACGTCTCCTGATCATCAGTCTTAAATTCCACGGTAGCCATGTTGCCCTCAATAACATCAACAACGCCCAGACAAAAAAGCGTTGCAACGAGTAAGTTATAAACTCTCATATTTTCCTTAATTTTCTACAGAGACTTTTCCGTTAACAAGGGCGCTGGAGCTCTGTACTTTCCCGCCTCCCACGTTGAATAAAACCTTACAGCCGACTTCCTGGCATATCTCCCATTCTGGAATATCATCAGGAGCGGCTCTGTCTCCACCTTTGGTAAAGTAGGTTGGCTTAAGCTTTGCTATTGCACCTGTGACTGTCTGGCCGCCATCATCCCATATAACGGCTGCATCGACACCCCTTATGCCTGCAATGATCTCTGCTCTCTCCACTTCTGGCATAAAGGCAAATCCCTTTTTCCTATGCAGAAATCCATCCCCATTGACTATTACAACAACATATCCGCCATCTTTATCAGCCATGGATGTTGTATCTAGAATGCATCTTAAATGTCCGATGTGAAGTGGGTCGAACCCACCTGACGTCATATAGATTGGACACCGCCTTTCAAGCCAGCCATTATCAACACATTCCAAAAAATCTTCTATGGTCTCATAAACTTTCATCTAAAAATCCCTGCTGTAGCAAGATGTCAAAAACACGATCCAAATCAGAAATACTATCGCTGGAAGTGCTTGGGACATTAACTATATCATCTTTTAATTTTTTGTTTAAGGGAATCATATCAAGCTGCCAGACTCTCTCAATCCTACTGTCAACAAGAACATTCCATATCTCTGCCAAGGGTTCATCATTAACATGGCGAGGATCATCGCTTTCTGAGGTTACAGTAGATATTAAGATGGCAAAGTATCTATCGTCGATACAATCTCTTCTTGTTTCTAGGGATAAGTAGAGCTTTGCAACAGCAGTGAGTTCAACTAGGTCTCCAGGCTCCATTACGCCATTGAAGCTGTAGATTCCGATCTTGGAAATTTAAATGACATGGAAAATGTCACAGGTTTATTTTCTGCTATCTTCTTACTAAATCCAAACTTTGGAATTATGCCCAAGAGATCTTGCTTAAACACCTCAAGCGATTCAGCAGGCATTGACATGTTCATATCTTTAATCTCTGCCCTTTTTATTGTTTCACCCTCAAGCGTAATCTTTATTTTAAAAGAACCATATGAGTCTTCAGGTAAAATAGATCTAATCATTCTTTCACCGCTGACCTTAGCCTTTCTAATCATCTTCTTTAGGAGTGCGACGGGAGCTACTTGAGCATCTCCGGACTCTTCTCCAGAATCTTCTTTCCCTTCTTTAGACTTTGAAGATGAGGATGAACCCCCAGATTCACTAGAAGAATCTTCTTCTTCCTCTTCCTCTTCAGACTCTTCCTCTTCAGGCTCTTCCTCTTCTTCTTCCTCTTCTTCTTCCTCTTCAGGCTCTTCCTCTTCAGACTCTTCTTCAGGAGACTCTTCTCCCTTACCATCCTGTTCAAGAATTAATCGGGTAAGCTCTTGTCTCACTATCTTTCTAAATTCTAAAAGTCTTAGTCTCATGACTTCCTCTCTATACCATAAGTATTCTTTCTAATTGAAATCATCATCTTCAGGAGATAACATAAACTCTTCATAGACGACACCATCTTTTTCATATGTCCCAAGAACGATACCAGGTGTCTCTTTAAGGGTTTCAACTATTGATGTAACACTATTTGAAAATTGCATAAATTCCTCTAGCTTAAATGTAAGTGTTACTCTCTCACTAAGAGAAAAGCTAACAGTTCCATCTGATAAATCTAGCCATGCTAGATCAGCTATTTCTTTTCCTTGACCTTCTGACATTTTCACTAGAAACCTTTTTCATATTTGGTTCGAACCATGTAACTATATCTATTGGTGTCATAACACTCCAATATTCATCGTGTGTACTGCACCGCTTTATCAAGACACCTATTTGACTTGTCTTATTGCCTGTATTTTTTACTATATCTCCGGGTGAAAAAGAAACTTGTAACATCTTATCCCCCCTACTTCTTCGACGGTGGTTTCTTGCTAGAAGGTGATGTTTTTCTTGTTGACTTTCTTCTTCTCCTTTTCTGCTTAGGTTTACTAGAAGCTGACTTAATATCACCAGTTTCCTTCAAGGGGGCTGGTTCGATGATATCTGAAACCCTACCTGATGTTGGTTTGGGTGACCGTCCTTTATCACTCAATGAGCTGTCGTCAATAGTCGATTCTTTCCCTGGAACTCTACCAGATGAAGGCTTCTTCTGAACAGCATCTTCAGAAGAATCTGATAATATCTCTACAAAGTCTGGGTGGTGTCTCTCAGGTGGAGTTATTCCCATCTTTAAAAGACGATCACAAAGATCCTTGTATGTAGTTATCTTTAGATATGAAGCCCACTTTGTGGGATCTAGTCTCTTTCTATTTCTATAGCTTTCCCATCTAATTGCCATCGTCCATAACCTCTTTTAAGCCTTGCTCTATGATATTATTAACTAGGCTCAATACAGCAGTCATCTGATTTTCATTAACAACGTCAGATAGTTTATTTTGAATTTGATCCCTTAGAGACTGTATTGATAGATTTGTTACGTCTTCTTTCTCTAATTCCAAGATTGACTCAGAGCATACTTTTAAGACGCTCTCTAGCTTTTCTTCTGACCAGTCAAGAGATTCCAGCAAAGCTGTCTGCTTTGATAGACCCCTAAGTTCTGAAAATAGAAGCTCTAGAAACACTACGCACCCAAATCTCTGATTGCTTCAGACACACCTGTTTGAAATCTCGGGTCTATAGACACATCTTCAATTTTCTTTTGATCAGGATTAACCTCATACAGAGTCACCATCTCTTCTGCAATCTTTCTCATTGCAGAAATAAAGATATTTCTTGCTGTAGAGTGATTCATCTTATCACCATCCTTGCACATTCTCTCTGCAATTTCACGATATCCCATCCCACCGGATCCGGAATCTACTGTTGCATAACCTCTAGCTACTTTAAAACCTTTTGGCATAGACATTAAAAAGTCCCCTATTCCTAATCTACTTTAATATTTTCAATGTTAAAATTTTCATCTCTTTCAAGATCTTCATAGATTCCAAACCTAAGCCTGAGAATCTTTTCCTCTCTTGGTGAAAGCTTAGAAAGAGACCGCTTAATAACAGCAAGTGTTTTTTGTCTATCAATCATATCATCTGGTGTATTGACATCTACATCAGATATGACTTCTTCAAACCTCCTTCCATTTTTTTCATCTCCAAGAATTGCATCAAGAGATAGTGAATTTTGAATAGCAGCTGACTGAAGACTTGTCTTCACAGCATCTTCAGACACACCAAGAAGATCTGCAATCTCTGTGATTGACGGTTGATGTCTAAACTCTTCTTCATATTCTCTAGAAATTTTCTTAATTTTCCAGATCAGTCCGGTTGCATGAGCGGGAACCCTAACTGTTGATTTGTGGGAGCTGAGGTGTCTACTTACAGATTGTCGGATCCACCAGCTAGCATAAGTACTAAACTTAAAACCCTTCCTCCAGTCGAATCTATCAACAGCTTTCATCAATCCGATATTTGACTCTTGTATGAGATCTTCTAAGTCACATCCCATCTTTGAATATTTTTTTGCAATGCTAATTGCAAGACGAAGGTTGCATTGAATCATTTTATTTCTTGCAGATTCATCACCGTTTTCAATTCTCTGAGAAAGAATCACTTCTTCCTCTCTACTAAGCAGATCATGACGTGATACGTCTTTAAAGTACGCAGTGAGCGTATTTGGACTGGACATTCAAATTCCTAAATTTATTATAATTGTATTTAAAATATATACACTTTGGACAAAACGAGAAGGCTTAAAGTGCTATTCTCTGTGTCTTTTTTGTGACTTCTTTTGAAGAAAGCTTTCATGAGCCTTTCTTCTAGATTCTCGAATCTTTACCTCTCTCTGGAGATAGCATAGCTCAATCTCTAAGCCTTTTTTATTTTCCACCTTATTTCTATAAGAAAGAAGATTCTTAATTTTATGAAGATGAGAATTCAGCTCATCGTCTTGCATAATTGAAATTCTATCAATATTCAATTTTCTCATTTTGCTATTTTTCCTCTCGCATGTTATGGTAAGTTAAGCAAAAATTATTATATGGGATGGAACCCATTATTTATTTTATAACAAACGTGCGCTATGTACACGTATGACCATTCATTTCTTTGTGTATTTCAGAAATAGAGTTAGATGCTATTTTTGTAAAAACAAACGGAAGAAAGGCATGAACTGAAAGTGCAGCGTTTGCAGCAGCAAGCCTTGCAGACCATGATAATGCACGACGCATATGCTTAAAGTAGGATATGTTATTATCTCTTAAGTGCGGTATTTCTATTTTTATATTCATGTTATTGAAATTAGGTCGAAAAATGTTTTAATAACTAGCCCAGTAACTACTGAAATTACCATCCAGCTTACCTTTCGATAGGCAGCAAGCTGAGACTTCATGACTGCAAAATCTTCCCCGAGGGCTGCAGGAATTCTTGAGCAATGAGCTTCAAGAAGCTGAAGTCGTGTCTCTTGGTTGGAGGTAATACTCTTCATGTCTTCAAGAGAGGTCTCTAGCTTCGCCACTCCTACCATAAGCTGCTCTAATTTTTCATCAACTCTTGCAGAAGAAACTTTAATCTCAGCTAGAGAATCCTGAAGCTTTGACACCCACTCAGTACTTGCATTAGACATATTAAACCCTCATGTAACTGGAGATTTCATTCTCCATTTCTAAATAAGTTTATAAATCACCTTTTTATCTAGAAAACATTAATTTTAAATTTAAGAAAAACAACTCTGGAACCATAGCTGAAAAACTTACATTACCACATTTGAACAGAGTGATCGTAAAATTTTATACAACTATTGGCCTTCCTTGATGGACAACTTTATTATTGTTTAATGTTAGAACTTTAACGATTTCAACACCTGGTAATGCCTTGCATCTCTTGGCTAAGCTTTCAATATTTTCATATTCACCAAGCTCATCATCTGGAAGAAACTTAATATAAATTATCAGAATAGATCGACCCTTGTGATGTCTCTCTACCTTGTCACCCTGGCCAACAACTGAGACTCCATGGAGGACTCTAATCCTCGTAAGTGTGTCAGGAACATGTCCATCTGGGTGAAGTGTAAGCCTAAGTGTTGTCTTCCATAGGGGCTTTTTTAATCTAAAGTCTGCCTCTACAAGTGCTCTGACGACTTTTCTAAATTCAGAAATATTATCTTTCACGATGCCCCTCGATATAGAATAAATATCCTGGATGCAATGCATCTTCTATGCTTCGTTGAAATTATTTATATCTTCTTCTATCATTGCACACCCAACAGTTAGCATCATTGAAGCAGATGAGGAAGCATTTTCAAGCGCTGTTCTAACAACCTTTAGCGGGTCAATAATCCCCATCTCCATCATATCACCATATTCATCTGAAAAAGCGTTATATCCTGATGATCTATCCATTCCCAGCACCCTCTCTAGAACAACGTCAGGTGTTCCACCTGCATTCAAGACAATTTGCCTGAGTGGTTCTGAGCAAGCTCTTTTGACTATTTGAATTCCGGCTTCGTGCCCAGATAGCTTTCCTGCACTAGACTCCTCTAGACATCTAGATGCTCTGACGAGTGCAACCCCTCCGCCTGGAAGTATTCCCTCTTCTATAGCTGCCTGTGTTGCGTTAAGCGCATCATCGACCCTATCTTTTCTTTCACCAAGTTCGACCTCTGTTGCACCTCCTACTCTTAGGATTGCAACGCCTCCTGATAGTTTTGATAGTCTGCTTTTTAAAATTAATCTTTCCTGCCCATCAAGTGTAGTGTCGTTCATCTGATTTCTGATTGACTCAATTCTCTTCTGTATCTCGCCTTCTTCTCCGGAGCATCCTACAAAAACAGTCTCAGATTTTCCGCAAACTATCTTTTTACAGCTACCAAGATTCTCCATGGAAACATCAGACAGGCTTACACCAGATGCGTTTGATATAACATCACCTCCAAGAAGGATAGAAAGATCTTGCATCATTGCAACTCTACTTTCACCGAATCCCGGTGCCCTAATTGCACAAGACTCAAGTGTTCCCCTCACCCTGTTGACAACCAAGCCCTGCAAAGCATCGCCGTCAACATCATCGGCAATAATAAAAAGAGGACGAGATGTCTCTAGAACACTCTCTAAAATGTTCATAATATCTTTTATATTACTAATCTTAGAATTGCAAACCATGACTAGTGGATTTTTAAGTTCAGATGTCATCTTATCTTGATTTGTAACAAAATAGGGTGATAGATATCCCCTTTCAACCTGCATTCCCTCTACAGTTGTTAGGCTTGTATTAAATCCCTTTGCCTCTTCAACTGTAATCACACCGTCCCTTCCGACAGAATTTATTGCCTGGACTAATAACTTTCCTATCTCTGACTCACCGTTTGCAGATATTGTACCAACATTTTCAACTTCTTTGTCAGAGGTAACAGGAATAGACATCTTTCTTAAATTTTCAATAACGTCTTTAACAGCACTATCAATCCCAGACTTGAGCTCAGAAGACTGAAAGCCTGCAGCGATCATCTTAACACCCTCAGAAAATATAGTCTGAGAAAGAACAGTGGCTGTAGTAGTTCCATCACCTGCTATATCTGCAGTCCTAGATGCTGCCTCTTTAATCATCTGAACTCCGAGATTTGTAAACTGGTCGCTTAGATTTAGAGACTTTGCAACTGTCACACCATCTTTAGTTAGTATTGGTGATCCAGTGGGTTGTTCAATGACTACATTTTGGCCTCTCGGTCCCATGGTTATCTTAACAGCATTTGCAAGAATGTTGACACCATCTAGAAGTTTTTCCCTGGCACTGATATCGAATTTTACAATTTTATTTGAAGCTGACACTTATCAACCTTTTAGAATAGATCTATTTTCTTCAAGAACGATCTGCTCTGTACTTAGAATTCTTCTTGATTTTGTTAAAACATTCTCTGCGACAACAATGTCACCGACCTTTATCGCTATCTCACACTCCTGAATAACACCTTTGGTCCTCAAACCCTTGATCTCTTCATCACTCAAAACTTTCTCAAAACTCATAAAACACCTACCCTATAGAAGACATATCAATATTGCCCTTAACACCATTGCCAAGGTCAACTGTTATTAAGCTTTCATTAATATTTTTATTATTGTCAGCTGAATCTAATAGTCCATTTGAGCCATTAATGGATATATCACTAATATCTGGCACACTTCCAAATGCAACCCTAGAAATTTCCTTTGAGGCAGCTATCATCTTATCAATTGCATCAGAAGCATTTTTCATCATCACACTTCTAACCTCTTCTGGTCCAGTAAAGGGTTTTCCCTCAATCTTAGAAAGGTCTATTTTAGACCCATCTCTACTAGGAAGCAAAACCACATATGAAACTTCCTCACCATCAATACTCTTTCTAATTACTTGCTCAACAACTTGAACCGGAACTACTTTTCTAGACTTGTTCAAGAGCATATAAAGAATCTGTCCAACGCTGTACAACATGCACCTCTCAAAGAAAAACATACAATATTTTAAATCAATCGTATAAAAAAATGGAGGCCAATGGCCTCCATTTTAAAAGTTTTTATGAGATGCTTTAAGAATTTAGCTTATTAAGATATTCCTCAATATCGTCTGTTAGCACCAAAAAAGTATTCTGACTACCAGTCTTTTGCGTATAGGACGTCAGATCAACTTTCTGAAGCTCTTCTCTTAGACGATGTTCCTCTCTATATCCTCCATAATTTGTGTAAATTCTCAACAATTTCTCAATAACAGATGGGTGTAACTGCACTATCTCTCCGGTCTATTAAAATCCGATTCCAAAACCACCGCGAGCAACGTAACCCTTACGACTGTTTCGAGGCTTATTATCACCATACAGCCAGTCTCTTGTGCTGTTTAGGCGACTATCTGCAGTAATGCTCTTGATCTCATTTCTAATAGCATCTCGAAGCTGTCTCTCCTGGAGTGACTGGGACTGTCTAGCCTGACCTGTCCGAGCTCGCTTCATTCTAGCGATCTCCTGACGTAGCATGCTCTCATTGATGTAAACCATCTCATCGAGATCGTCAACAGCCTTGGCATCGTCGTCAGCTGAGGCGCTGTCTCCATCTTCCCAAAGACCTTCTTCGGCGTCTTCTTTTGGACCGTCCTCTTCCCAGAGCCCCATGGCTTGCTTAACCCTTGAAAGCTCAGTTTTAAGAGCCTGAACCTCTTTCTCAAGGCTTTTTGCCTCGGTCTCGGTCTTCTTTGCCTCTACAGCAGCATCCTTTGCCTCATTTAGGCGTCCAGCTCTATAGAGTCTGCGAGCATACTCCTTAAGCTGCCTGGCTTCTTTCTTTGCAGCTTTGGCGTCTTGCTCAGCCTCGGTCTTCTCTTTCTCCATCTCCCAGAGCCCTTCTTCGGCGTCTTCTTTTGGACCGTCCTCTTCCCAGAGCCCTTCTTCGCCGTCTTCGTCGTCGTCGCCATGTTCTCCCTCAGTGAACGGGTTTTCACCAGCATCCTCTTCCCAGAGCCCTTCAGCGTCGTCGTCCTTGCCACCTTCAGCTAGCTGCTTTCGGTACCAGTCATATCCATCATCGTAACCCTCATCATCCCGGCTTCTATTGCCGGCTTCATTGAGGCTTCGACGTCTTGAGCTAGTACCGCCAGGAAGCCCAGCAAGTCTAGCAAGTCTATTAGCATTAAAACGCATGATTAATCTCCTATACGCTGTATTAACTATTCCACAACAATAGAAAATTCAATCAACTTTTAAACCTTCTTCCTTATCTTCTAAGTTACCCTTCACCTTATTAGTAATTGCGGAGCCCTTGGCAGCAGCAATCGCTAACGGCTCAAGACCAAGAGAGCTCCTGACAATGTCATAGATGGAAGGAGAAAGCTTATTCTTTAAAACAGCCATATCTGCGTACTGATGAAGATCCCACTCATAGACGGGAACCTCCTCACCTTCTAGCCCGGGCTCAAAGTTTCCTGTCCTCCGGCTCTCAAAGACAAAGAGAAGCTTGGGCATCTCCTCACCCTGCGGAACCATAATGAAAGGTATTTGTGAAGATCCCTCATCAGTCTCTTCATACATGATCTCTGGGAACCAGCTAGTATTTTTATTTTCCATATCAACCTCCGTTAATACGAAATTATTTCACAACTATCCGAAAAAGTTTATGGGCTAAGTCTAGATAATGCTAAATCATATACCTGATCTATTCCAGATCTTATCATAGCTACAGCTTCAGCTGGCATATCAGATGCATCAGAAATAATCTTCCCTCTAGATCCCTGAAGTATTCCGCCGAAGAAGCTTGGAAGTGTCTGCTTTAAGCTATTGACAATTGTTGGAGAATAAGATTCAACATCTTCAACTGTTACATTATCATTAGTTTGCTGATTGATCCTATCAGCAAGGGCTTGTGGGTCTATAGTAGAGCCCAAACCTGCAGCACCAGTTAGCTCACCGAGTTTATCAAGAATCTGTTTGGGATCATTTGATGACATCATAAACTGAAATGTGTGAAAAAGTCTATCAACATCTGACTGTGCAGCGGATTTCATAATTTCAGAAACCTGTGAGACGTCTGTAATTTCAGGGACAAAGTCTTCAGTCTCTCCTACAGCAGTTGCTAAGGGATCCTGTGTAGGAATCTGCACTTGCTCTGCAGAAGCTTGTGTAATTGCTACGTCTATAATTTCACGATCACTTGTCACTTCTTCTGACTCTAGAAGATAATCCAGAGACATCCTGTGCAATGAAGACTCATGGAGTGATGGGCGGCGACTTTCTCTCTGAATCGCTCTTTTAACAGATGGATCAAGAAATCTATCACCTAGTCCTGTATCTGGAAGATTAAAAAAGCTTCTGGACTTATGTAATGCTGCAGCCTGATCTGTCACGATGCTGTCATAGTCGGGCTGTCTTCCTGTCACAGCACCCATAACTGCCTCTCCACCTACTCTTGCAACTGACTTAATTCCCTGAAAGGCTGCATATCCTCCCTGTAATACACCTGCTATAGCATTCTTAAAGTGCATTAATGCTCTCTGTGCAGTCTTTATAAATGCCATAACATCTACACCTGTCTCTGCAGCAGTGGGAATTATGCCTCTTGAAAGATAGGAGGCACGAGACTTCCTCTCAGAAATTAGAACCTCTCTGACATACTGTCTAACTATTTCATCATTTGAGCTCACCGAACATCTCCCTTCTCTCAGTCAGCGTGCGAAGGATAAGCTTCACACCCGTTAGATCATGATAATAATTAATCAGCTCATGCTCAAAATTATTGAGCCACTGCTCCTTTGTCTTAGGATCCCTGGTAGAAAAGTTCTTTCTTAGAATCGATGGTATCCCTAGCATGATCTGTTTCTTAATCATAACCCAATCATCCATGTCACCTGCATAGGAAGACACAAACTCAACTTGCTCCCGGATCCTGTCAGGGATCACCTGATCAACCCTGTCAAAAGCAACTCTCTTACGAACTCTCTAATCAAATCCATCTTCTTTTTCGGAATATGAACGTACGGCTCTCCAGTTCTTGGATCAATAGTCTCAGGATACTGAATCTGATCCTGCCCTCGATGGGTGAACATAACACCACCGGTGCCCTTGCGTTTGACCTTTTTACCGGTATGGGGTATATCAGCAGCCATGCCTACTCGTCTTTGACTGGGATCAACTGCGTTGCTTAGGCTAAGAACATGTGCCTTAGTGTCGATGCCTCCGCCTTCTAGCTGCTTAGCCACTCTATCTCTGATGACGAATTGAAATCTCATCCCTGTTACTTCGTCTACCTGCGGTGAAGTTACATCTCCAGCTGCTCTAGGAGTAATAATTGTTTTCTTCCGTCCAGCTGAGCCAGTTATAATTGGCTCGGGCTTGTACCTGTAAGGAATGTCATCGAGAGTTTTCCATAAATGACCGTTAATTATAAGTGTACGGGTCCCAGAATTCCACTCTCCATTGGGATCATTGAAGTAATAATTGCCCTTTAGAATCACATCAGCACTATTTTGCCCCCATCCAAATACAGCTCCGCGATAAAAGTTTTCATCAAAAAATCCAGGCTCAATTGTAAAGTTAGGACTATCACTAACAATTTCACCTGTGGTGCCATCCTTGAGAACAAGTGAGTGTATGGGATCCAGCTGTGCAACTAGATTTGTACCAACCTTAATCCCGCCTCCCTGAAGGAGATTTATAAACGGAGACAGTCTTCTAAAAAATCTATCTCCAGACATCCAGTGGCCTGCATTTATCATTTTCATGCTAACCTTGAGGACACCACCGGAGTGAGCTATATTGACATCACTTTTTGATGTTATTCCATCAATCTTATCTGTTCCAGCAGCAGAAGCGCCTGTTACATTTTTAAGAACTATTGACCTCTCAGGGTTTTCAGGATCCTGAAGAACTACAGTCAGTGCACGAGGAATCTGGCTCGTTGAAATATATTTTCCCTCACCTGCTACTGCTTTGTTTATATCTTCGGTCAATCGTAGCTCATTTATTACACCGAGGGGTGGTCCGTCCCCTTTCTGAAGCTTGAATCCATGCTGCTGTGGCGCTATTCCTGCAGCAGGATCACCCACTCTTATGTCAGACGGTCCAGTCTTTACAATTTGTCCACCAGAGGTGATCACGTACTTCGTTCCATCAAAGCGATAACCTGTGATAGGGACTCTTCTTATGAGAGCTGTGTACTCCCTGCCGTACTCCTCTCTCTTTTCCTGGGCTTCCGGGCTGCCAGATCCGACTGATGCTGCTGCTACCATTAGCTCATAGAGCTCACGATTCTCATCAGGTGGAATTCTAATGGGTTCTATTTTTTCCGGTATATTTTTCTTTTTGTTTGCCCTTTGGGTGATCACGTCAAAGTAGTCACCTTCATCCATCTTCATTTTAAAGATACCAAATCTCTCAGGCCTGCGTGACACTGCAATCTTTGACAGCTCACCACCTGGTAGGCCTACTGCTTCAAGAAAAAGCTCTCTTATATACTGTCTAAGAATAGTCTCAGAAATCATCATTACTGTATACCTGTTCTACTTAGTATACATATTCTTCTTAAGACGTTCTTAACAGCGACTCATTAATATAGTCAATAGCACACTCAGATTCATCAGGCATGCTTTGCTCGTAGTCTGAAATATAGTCTAACCCACCCGGTCCATCAATGCTATTGCTAAAGTGAGGAAGCACCTTTCTAAGTCTGACGTCGTCTGCCATGAACTGAACTAGGGCTTCGAAGTTTGGTATTTCTACGGGTGTTGTATCAAGCCCAAGCGTGTCAAGAATAGTCTGGGGGTCTGTGATCCTGGTGTCGTAGATCGGAACGTCGGACCGTTTAATCAGCATCCCACTGGGCCACGCAAGAGATATCTTAATAGGCTCACCCTCTTCAATTGATAGCTCACTACTTCTGATCTTAGCAATTAGATTTAAGAGAAGATTTCTAAAAACTCCCTTTATTCCGTCCCCAGTTCCAGACATAAGCCAGGATGTGCTCTCCGGATCTGGATTTACCATTAAGTCAATCTGAACAAAGTCATCAAGCTGTGATCCCTGGACTGGGTACCTTACACAGAGATTTGATCCAACCTTCTTGATCTGCTCAGGTCCCATATATCTACTAAGATATTCAAAAAGCTCATTCTTAAAATGCTTTGGCGGAAGATCTCCGGACCCTACAACAATATCGAGGTCACCTGACAGCACTCTCTTTCCTGTGCTTCCAAGCATCCTATACTCTCGTATTCCAAACGGCCTAAGGTATGACTCGTTGAAGTGATCAAGTGTCTTCTTGACGTTTTCACGTCTAATCATTGATGTTGTAGGAGATCCAAATGCATCCCTAAAGACATTACCACCCATACCAATTCTCCCAGTCATTATAAGTATTTGTTCTATAGCTTCTCTTTGAAAAAGTAACTGGGCTCTTTCCGTATGTGAATAGAGCATTCAGCCTGTTAATAGGTGTGAACATTCCGACAAGCTTTGTCTCATGTCCTTTCCACTCAAAGACAAATCCTTCAGTTGACTTTTCAATTAAGTCCTCATTATTCTCAATGCATCTTAAAAGAATTCTTATCTCATCAATCTGTTCAGGAGTTCCAATCAGTCTGCTATCAGCAAATCCGCTCTTTATAGTTCTGATTCCCTTCCTGATCTCTTCTGGATGTTTTGCATCAAGCTTGAAATCAATATCTCTAAACGCAATCGCACCAATTTTCTGAATAACGTTGTCAAGGGGAATTCTAGCTTCAGAGACTATAAGCCTGGATCGTTTTTCAAGCTTCTTGAACATGCTCCAAGCCTCACCCTTTCCGTGTCGCTTAAATGCACCGGCAATCGGTCCCCGCTTAGTGACCAAGCGACGGGCAGCATCCCTTCTAATGGCAGCAGGAATAAATGCATACTTTAGTATGTGAGACTCGACCATTGACACGACAAGGTCTCCAATAGTACTATCATCGTTTAGGTCGTGATCTGTCAGTAGAGTTCCAATATCGTCGCAGATGTCCATAATATCTTCGAATGAAATCTTAGATTTTTTAAGATTAATCCTATGGGGCGCAAGGACAGGTACCTTCGTATTGCTTCGTACGGCGCCCGTAGTCAGCATCCTGTAATCAGCGTTATCAACCTTGATGTCACTATCAAGATCCCACGCCTGAATAAAATAGATACCCGGATTGATGTATGGAACTGTATTTAGATTTCTAGGGTCAATTAGAGCAGTTTCAATAACTACATGTCCATTTCTAAAAAAGCTTGCGTGCTTCTTGGCTATCGGCTTAAGAGATGCGTAGGCATCCAGATATGCCTGTCTGACACTTGCCTTTTTCTCACTATCATACTTGTCTCTTATTCCAGACTCACCTAAGCCGCCTGACTTAATTGTAGACAGTGTTGTCCCCTTGAAGAAAAACCTAAGTTCACCGTCGATGACAGTAAATGTAAGATTTTGACCATCCATTTTTTCAACTGGATTTTTAATCATGTTTAAATCTCCAGAAAATAAACTATCAATCATCTCAAAAATATCATTGACAGGCAAATCATAAAGTTCATAAACGTTTTTAATATGACCTCTCACTTACTCTCTCCTAAAAGTGTCTTTAAAATTTCATCAGACGCCTTATATCCATTATAACTTGTTTCAAATAAAAATGCAGGAATATAGCTCTTAATAGTGCAGATATCATTTTTAAATACTGCGCTTCTTACTGTTGATCCCCTGACAGTGATTAGCTCTTCAATCCTTTCGTCACTTAGAGATGGATAGAAAGGTTTCATAGAAGAGGTCAGTTTTTCAAGACTGCTTGACTCAAATGATAGACAATCAGTCTTAACAAGATCACCAAAGTATTTTTCCTCATTCGGGGTTCCAATGTACTTGGTAAATCGATGAGTGTCTTCTTCACCAGAGTACACAGTAATCTTTTCAACATTGAGCTCTTTGTTCTTAACGCTCTCAATTAAATTAAAGATTTCAACCAATGGATTTGGAATACCTTTCTTTACAATGACCCTATCACCAAACCTTTCTCCCAAAGATGATCTAACTATATTAAAAATTTTCTCAGCCATCTTTTCTGTATAGAGAAAATCAGAAGATTTTTTTCTAGAAGAGACACCATAAAAAAGATAAGTTAAGTCATTCTCCATCAGAGAGAGTGAGACCTTTGAAAAATGACCTGTTGTAAAAGGTTTAAATCCCCCACCGAAGACACCTATTCTCATTTTCAACTCCTAAGTTTTAAGAAGACCGCTTGCTATACCCTTTCGTTCCGCCTTGGCTCTAAGAAATCTAATCGACTCTATTGCGGCTTGCAATCTCGATTTTTCTTTTCTAAGCTCTTTTCTTTGCGGACCACTGTTCATGGAATTTTTTAAGCCCCTGAGCTCATCAATCATTCTATTGAGTTCATTGATGTGCTTTTCAGAACCATACTCAACAATCTCCCCACCAGCAAGCTCAACAAGCTCCTTGGAAAGAGACTCCCTAATAAACTGTCTTAAGAGACTTTCACTATTCATCCTATCTCCTAAGATTTAATTATTCACAATCTTTGGTTATTTGCTCTTTCTCGTTAAGTTCTCTTTCTGCCTTATCTATTCCGCCCTTAAACGCTTCATAAATAAAACTCTTAACTTCTTCATCAGTAACATTTCTTCCAACAATGTTTAGAGACTTCTTGACAGCATTATAGAACTCAGGAGTGCATTCAACCTCAAGAGTTCCTCCATTATCCAGGTTAATAATTCTTTTTTCCATAAGCTTATTTTACAACAAATAAGAAAGTTTTACACGAAAAACTTAACTTATGCACGCATTAAAAGACTTACTCTTCTAGAAACTTCTTTTAAATCCTGTCTTTCTCCAGTCTTAATTGGCGGTGTGGTATCCTCGTCATCCATCACTATCTCGACATCTTCCTCTGTCTCACCTGATGCTGCTTCTCCGCCAGGAGTTTTTTGAGGTATGTTTATTGATGTAGGTGGATCACTTGGATCTTGAGCGTCAGACCCGGAGACCTTTCCGTGCATTATGCTGTTAACTGTTGTTAGGTAGTTAAAAAGTAATTTCTTTTCAACGTCATTCAGCCTACTGAGCCATTGCTCCATTTCTTGCTTTTCTTTCTTTCCCTTAAGTGAAGGAGCAGATCTAATGTTATTTATCTCATCTCTAACCTTGAAGTAGGTCACGTCAGGTGATACCTCTTCCTCTTCAGACTCTTCTTCAGGCTCTTCTTCAGCCTCTTCTTCTTCAGGTTTTTCTTCAGTCTTCTCAGATTTTGGAGATTCTTCTTCGGCTTCTTCGGCTTCTTTGGCTTCTTTTTCTTTTTCCTCTGCTGCACCCGGAGGTCCTGCTGCTAGTTCTTTTGAAACAGAATCAGCTTGACTTTCCTCTTCTTCCTCACCAGACTCATCTTGTTCTTCAATTGCGGTGTACTTGCCCATTCCGTCCTTTATGGATTTCACCATCTCTCTTTGCTCACCTGCAACCTCTTCTTTCAGGAGAGCATTCAAAAATGCCTGGAGCTGATTCCCGTCTTCTATTCTAACGTTATTCATTTCTTTCTCCCGTATCGAATAGAGTTCTGCCACCTCTCTCTATAAAGCTTGTTATACTTTCTCTGAGGCGTTTCTTCGATATTTTCCTGTTGAGTTTCTGGCATTCTTTTAGCTGCAGTCTCTCTCTTTGCGATATCTTTCATGAATTTATCAAATTTAAATTTAGACATTTTTTAAAAATCTCCCAAGATCTATTCTTAATTATCTCACATAGACCAAATAGACATGGTGATATGTGATCCAGTAGGCTTTAGTGAAATTTCAACTTCGCATTCCGTCTCTCTCACAGATGAAAATGACAAGATGCTATCAGACTGAAGGCACACTGAGATGTCTGCCAGAAACTTCTCACTTATCAGACATGCAGTTAGATTGTTATCGGCAAAGAATGATATGGATGTCTTGTTTCCAGATCTTAAAATCCTATCCATCTCACATGAAAATGATCTGTTTCCAATCGAAATTTTCACACAGAATGACTTTGGCTTTTCATCTGATATAAATGTATTTGGATCTAGCCTTCCTTTCAGGCTTTCACTCATCATTATCGTAGACAACGATATCTCCCGCTTCAATCTCTTCGTCACTTGTTAGGTAGAAATCCTGAACGTCTCTGTATAGATTGTCACAAAAATTTGCCAGCTCTTGGTCAAGCTCTGTCACAGCATTCACATTATGTGTATACGTCTCAACTGTCACATCAAGATTTTCTATTATAACTCTGGCATGATGTCCCATATCCTCTTGTTCAAAGATTAAGTGAGTAACAAAATCTTTAACCATCTTAGAATTTTTAAATGAGAACATTCTAACTAATTTTTCTGATATATCTGAGCCAAAATCAGGAAATGCTACGACGGTCCACTCTGATTTCTTTGCCTGAATTGGAACTTCTCCATCAGAAGATGCACTCAAGCCGCCCAAGATAGCTTCAATTCCTCTCATGGGTGATGGTATATCTTTTGGCATCGATCTGTAATTGACTGCTTCTAGAAGTGTTTTCATTTCTATCTCATTTATATTATACTCAAACGTCCGGATTGCTTAAAGCTTTTTGAATGGAATTCTTAACCTTAGCAGGCTCTTCAATTCTCTGGGCATATTTCTTAGCAAGAGCAGCAGAATTAGTCGGATCAGACGACCATGCACGTGCTCTTTCTAGTGCCTGAGAAAATTGAATTGTTGTCATTGCAGATGCAATCTTTGCCTTAGCAGCTTTTGAAGTTGGACTAGTCTCACCAACTAGCATCTTTGCAAATACCTGCTTAGGATCCTGAATCCCCATTTCTGAAAGTATGACACCTGCTTGAGATTTCCACACCTTTAAGAAGTCATTGACAAAGGGTTGAAAGAATATTAGCTTAAAGTAGGTCCTAAATTGATCACCCGACATCTCTGGTGCTATTCTTGATGATCTAACAACCTGATTGATCTGATCTCTGTCAAGCCCTAGGTTAAAACTTCTCATACCCCTTTTAAATGTCTGAAGCGCTCTTCCCTTGATCGCCTCCATGACTTCAGGAGGAATTGCCATACTTTCAAGATAATACTTAATCATTGGCTTAAAGGCAAACTGTCTTGCACCCGCTGCTGAAGCAAATCCCTCTTCCTTGGCTATTTGAGTCCAGAGGTCTGATAGATCTTTTGGCGGACCTGATGTCACTTCTTCCTCTGCGGCTTCTTGCGCCTGAAGCTCTCTGATCTCTCTTTCTGACTCTCTTCTTGCTCTAAGCTCTTCAGCTGCACCTGACTTAGCTAAGATCATCTGTGCCATTTCTTGATATGCATTAATCATATTTTGGTCTGTCTCAGCCTCAGATCTTCTAACTAGCTCAGCAGCAACGTCTTCTTGTGTGGCTGGCGGTGCTACCCACTCACCTGTCTGTGGATCTTTTTTACCCTTGAGCATCTTGAGTGCAACCTGATCAGCTACTTGATTTGCGGCAAGACGCTCCGGACTCCAGTCAGTGGGAGGCGGCTCTGATTGCATGGGTGTGACTGGTTTCATAATAGCTTGAGTCACTTGATGTCTGACTGACTCTATTTGCTCTGGTGAAAGATTGTACGAGTCAAATATTTGAGAAATATTGGGATCCATTCCAGTCGGACCTATCTTTTCTCGGAGTTGAATTTGCATCATATCGGGTGACTGGGGTCTTTGCCCAGTTCCTCCGAGAACCTTTCCAACAGTTGTGTACCCAAAACCTGTAGATCTTAAGTAGTCCAATATAAGTTGAACAGCATCTGATGCCGACGCTGTCTCTTCAGGAGAAAATACCACATCTTGTTCAAACAAGAACCTGCTGACTGCCTCTCGAAGTGCCATCTCCTGCCTATCATTTTCCATCTCCTTTTCTATCTCAATCATATCATGATTAAGAACAATTCCTGTATCCTTGACTATCTGCCCAGTTCTTCTTTCTTTCTCTCTATCAAGTGCTCTATCTAAAAGCTTGTGAAGATTTCTATATAGGAATTCAATCTGAGTGGAGGGTGTCTCTCTAGCTATGACAGCTGCTGCAAGAGAAAGCTCTGACACAGAAGCAGGAATAAAGTCTGGATCCCCAACAGGCGGCTCGCTAGTTGAAAGCTGAACAGACATTTGAGTCTGAGGGACTATTGGCTCTTCATCTTCTTTTGCAGGTATTTCTGCAATGTTTTTTGTGTGGAAGCTTCTTTCTTCACTAAGACTATTCTCAATAAAGTCTCTAAGCACTCTCTTGTCGATCACAATGTTCATAATAGTTTCCTCAGAGATAAGTATGGCGATTGCAATTAATTTGCTGATGCAGAGATTGAGTTTAATATCCATACAGAGAGAGCAGTCATACCTACACCGGCTGCTGTTCCCACACCAAACCAGAGTGCATTTTTATTCCCTGATGCCCTTCTCAGTCTGTCATAAAGAAAATTAACTTCTTCTCGTTTAATATTCATGTGCATGTCATATCTTTCCTGACAAGCATCAGCAGAAATTTCAGCTCTTTCAATTTGAAGATTTAATTCTGCTTCTCTAAGCCCAACCTCTCTATCAATCCTTATCTGACATGCAGCATCTTGATTCTCAAGCTGGACTAGTATATCAGCTGCAGCTCTTGTGCTAAAGAGTGTACCGTCGAAAGGTGCTGTATCTCCTTCTTCAATAGACATAATGATTGCCTCACCCTCACCATCAGCAAAAGATTCTGAAGAATATGTGCCTAGTAGAAAGAAAGCTAGTAAAAATCTTAGTTTCATTTGTCACTCCACACGGATCTCAAACCCAGTAATCTCTGAAAGTCTTCTAGTTATTTCATCTGGGTCTTTTTTATTTTTCTTAACTAGAGATTCAATTTCTTTCTTCTTCTTATCATCGAGTTCTTGATTAGATTTTTCATACTCTTCCTCGACTTTCTTCATAGCCTCTACCATTCTTTCTTCTGCTTTTTTCAGATCCTCTTTTTCTTTTTCATGAATCTCATGAAGAGACTCCATCTCTTCTTCGTGAAGCTTTCTAGAGTTTTCTAAAACCTTTGACATAGAAGAAGCCTTGGACCTTTGTGTTGCATACACAAAAATAACCAAAATTGCACCCAGAACAAGCTCCCAGTGTGCTTTAATCCATATCCAGGACTTTTTAAGATAGTATTTTAATTTTAGCCATGTCAGCATTTTCAACCATTCTTTCCATGCTTCCAAGATATGGCTGCATCAATAACAGTTTGACCGCCAATGTAAATCATGGCAATCATTCCCCATGTATCCGGATCTAGTGTGCTGTAAACTAACAATCCAGTTGCTGTTAAAAAGACAAAAAACTTACGCGAAATAAGTCGACCCATTATTCTATCTAAAATGCCAAGCTTTTGACCTTCCATTACAGCTCTGGCTTCTTTTATAATAATTTCATCATCACTCATTTTATTCTCCCTTAATGAATAGTGCCATCATCATCATCTGTATAGAACAAGTATATCTTATCTGAATCAAAATTAAAATCTGATGATGAGCCTGTGACTTGTTCACCATAAACTTTTTTAACAATTCTTGACTGAAGTGTGATTATTTCTATCTGGTTTTGTGCAATTTGTTTTATAGCAATTGCTTGATTGTCCTGACAAGCAGAGAGCTCTATGATCGCATCTCTCATGACATGAATTGTCTTTAATTGAGAAATTAATGTTGCAAATTCAGAAGGCTTTAGCGACAATATTTTAAATAAATTTCTTATAATATTAAAGATCTTCATTACAATCAATCCCTGGATAAGGGATTGCTGTCTTCTATGACACTGAATATAGATTCTGCGTCTGTCTTGGAGAGCTTACTTAGTGTCTTACTCCTCTTAGCAGATTGAAGATCTTCCAAAAACTCCATTGAGTCAGGATCTTCAGCTGCTATTCTTTGAACAAATTCTTCTAAAACCTCCTGCATAGAAAGCCCATGCTTAAAACATGATATCCTAAAGCACGAATGTGTCTCCCTAGTCAAGGAAAAATGAATTGACTTCTTTGTCTCAAAGTTGATAAGGCTGTCGCTCATTCTTTCTCACTAATCGCTAGGAGTTTCTGGAAGTCCTCCCGGCTCTCCAATTGCACCCAGGCCAGCAGGTCTTCCACCCGAAAGCGGAGATACTGGATCTCTTTCGGGCCTAAGGTTAAAGTCAAACTGATTATCTAAGATATCCATTACCTTTGAAACATAAGATTCATCGTAATTCTCTTTTAAGAAATTAAGTGATCTATTTAGAATTACAGTAGGGACATCTAAATGAGCTCTGTATCCAAGTGCTAGACGCGCAACCCTTTTAGCAAATGCATCCACATCCATGGGAGGCTTCTTCACAGTTTCAATTTCCTGGTCTACGACGACGTCTGTGCTGCTTGTGGGAGCTTCTGCACCAAGATCTTTCTCACCTTCTTCTTCATCTTGCTCGAAGAGAAGGGCTGATAGATTCATTTCGTAAAGTGACTCCATCACCAATGATTCCGGAGATGCGATTGACTCCATTTCAAATTTAAGAATAAAAGAGTCTATTTGATCATCAACAGAATCCTTTGAGAGTCTAATCTTTGAAGTAGCCCTATCCATCGTCACAGGCTCATCAATTCCAGGCTCTCCTGATTCAATCTGCTCTAGGATCATTTTTTTAAGTTCTGAAATTCTCATCTTGTCATCCCGATAACTTGTGCAATCTTTTCAGATTTCTCAAACCTGCTTTCTATTACTTTCCAATTAAGCTGCTTCATCATTGCATAGGTGTATGTTCTAATATCTCCTAGATAGTCTCTATAGTAGGCATGCTGCCAAACATCCATGACTATTACTGGGTATGCACCCATAGGAACATTTGTGCTATGCAAATCTATTGAGCAATTTACATATCTCTGAAGATATGTGCTAAAGTATGTAATTGCCCATCCGCATCTGGACGCTGTGCAGCAAGCTATGAAGTCTTTTTGCCAGGCATCAAATCCCCCGAAGTCTCTTGCAAGTCTTATATGAGAAAGTGAATCCATTGAAATTTCACTTTGAAGATCACTAATATTCGAAAAATAAAGCTCGTGAAGGTAAACTGCATTCATATTATACGTTTCATCATTCTTAAGAGCTCTGTATCTTGAACTGTTAGATCCTGCATCTTGTCTATCGACTGTGTCTAGCTCTGCGCTAATTCTATTGAAATTTGCTATATATTGTCTATAGAGTTCAATATGGTTTTCCTTATTTGCACCACTTAAGAGCTCAGTTGGCAATCTAAATGCTTTCTCCTGGGCAACATAGGATTCTGTCAAGACTTCACTATGTGTGTCCTCAATACCGAGACTTTCTCTTATATTCTCAATTAACTCTTTGTCGGTAATAATGCTCATCTTCAATTACATCCTTTCATATTTAGAGAAGTCTTTTCTAGGTATTGAGACTGTCTTCCCATTGCCATCGTCTATAACTATTAAAAATAAATCTTTTCCTGTCCCTGATAGCTTTTTACAAGTATATGTGAGACCAGACTTTGAATGCTTTATTTTAAAACCATTTGAAATCAGGCTTGATCTTTCATCTCCCTTGCCGGCAAATACAGGAAAGTCTTCAGATAATTGCTCTTTCTGATCGTCTTCTTTTTCGCTGAGTACGTCAGTAACAATTCTCATGATATCATCTTTATTTAGTCTTTTGACTGATTCTGGCATGTAAAACCCTCTATGTCATAGACTAATTATGATCCTTAGAGATAAACTTAACTACTTCTATTCCCTCATTTTTCAATATTTCTAAAGATGAGTCATCTCTATATGTTTCACAATAGACAACTCTAGATATTCCGGAATTAATCATTGCCTTAGCACACATTCTACACGGGCTTAAAGTTACATACATGATCTTTTTCTTAGGGTTGTTATAGTCCATCTTAAGAAGAGCATTAATCTCTGCATGAATCATTCCAGATTCACCCGGGGTTAGGGATTCAACCTTGTTTGGACCACCAGTATAGTTTCCGTTATATCCGACTGCCAAGACCTGAGTATTATCATCAGTAACTACAACTGCTCCCACCTGATGTCTTGGGTCAACAGACCTTCTAGAAATCGAATAAGAGAAATCCATCCATATCTGATCCCATGTAGGTCTCACTTGGCTTTGCTCCAGTCTATGTTTAACCCATACGTTGGAACATCTTTTGAATATCCGAAGTTTTTAAAATCATCAAAATAAAAATTAAGAAATTGACTATGCAGTATTTTTCGAAGCGGCCATGCAACTATTAGGTTAGGTGCATCATGAATACTTTCATGAAGATGGGGAAAGACTGCATCTTGTGAAATTATATTATTAGACTTAAGAAAGTCAATGGCATCTCCCTTCTGACTCTCAAGCTTAAAGATTTTCGTATCTTTGTTTATAAATTCAGACTGAGGTCTAAAATGGTTGTCATCAATCCCCTTGCCATTCTTTGGAATTAATCTGTTATGCACAGAGTCAAAGATGTTTAAAGTCCCATCTGATGAAGGCATATCTGGAAATTCGGAATCGTATCCTATTTTCTTCCTAGCGACACTAATATGCTTTACCTGAGATAGGAATCTTTCATATGGGTTTCTCACCATTGCAAATTCATAGTCCCAAGATTCCTTCCAGAGATCCCTTAGCACACTATGCTGATGCTTTGACCTTCTATCTCCGATGATCTCATTCTTTAAATGATCTGGTATTTGTGGGTCTTCAATCTTCTCCCACCCTTCAGAGTGAAGGAGGTGCCTAATGGACGTCCCGCCGGTTTTTGGAATGTGAACAAATAAGACTCTCTTATTTGCTTTCTGATAAATTGACAACCATATCTCCCACTAAGAATTTGAAATAAATGATCCAAGGCTAAATGTCCCAGAAGATTTCCTGCCAAGTGAAATCGTCATGTCCATATCTCGTATAAGTGTAAAGGACTCATCTATGTCTATCCTAACAAACTCCGGCCGGTATAGAATGCATGGGTCATTAGAGAAATAGGCACAGCGAAATTCTCCTCCCACTTCACTGTCTATAAAGTCATTAACTGCACTCCTGACTCCTTTTTTCTCGGATTCAGTCCTGGGGGTTGCATCAGAGACATCTTTATAAGCCTCTCTCTCAGAATAGAACATATCATCTTCTGAGTATCTTCCGTTGTAATCATCACAGATTATTATAGATGTTGGCTTTAATAGACTTTGTATAAGGTTTAGTTCCCTCGAGACAGTAAAATAATTGTGATCTCCATCTATAAGGACTAAATCAAACTTTAAGGGAGAGCCCTGATTATTCGCTAGCCAGTCTAGGCTATTTTCCTGGAACATCATTACCGCCCTCTCGTTGAGAATTTCACCATCTATCCAGCTTGCTGTTACTCCTTCGAATTGAGATAATTGTTCAAGAAGCTCGTGATTCAATAAGATGTCTATTCCGGCATACATGAAGCTTGACTTTGTCAAAGAAAGATTTTGAATTAGAGGAATTGCTGATTGACCCTTGTCTACACCTATCTCTAAAACTTTTGGAAAATCAATCTGGGACAGGTAGTGTCTGCAGATGGGTCTAATAAATCCAAGATACGACACTATTCTTCATCCTTAGAAGACTCTATTTTATCTAATATTTCTTCAACCTTTGCAACTGCTTCTTTATCGCTTTCCTCATCGAGTGCACTTTGAATCTTCTTAAGCTCTTCCCTTGCAGCTGAGGTGTCAACGGGATCTTCGTGTTCTTCTTCTTCCTCAGGGTCAAAGATATCGTCGACACAGAGTTCGCCACTTATTTGAAATCCAGAAGCTTTCTTGTGACCGCCACCTCCAAACCTTTTGGCAATTTCTGAAACGTCAACGGCATCATGGAAAGCACGTAAGCTTATCTTATTGATTCTATCCTCATGATCATAGTACCAAATAACAGCAAAATCACAATCAGGCGCAAGTCTTGCCCCAATCTCTGACATCCAGTGAGAAGAGTTAACAACCATAACCTTCATTCCCTTGTACTTTCTCTTAACTGCTTTTTCACAAACCTTTTTAATAACAGTCTTGCTGTACGCAAGTATATATGATCCGCGCTTTACAGCATCATCAAAGACAGAATCGTCTTCAAACTTTTCAAACTCTTCGAACTCAAAAGGCACCATATCGAATGCAGCGCTAAACTCCTTAGAATAGTCAAGCTCCCACTTCCACAGATCTCGATCTTGGATATATCTTATAAATTTTGGAGGATCCTTTCCAGGATGAAACCACTCCCACGCTAGCATTGCTCCGCTTTTTGTCATATCAAAGTGTGTATTTGATATATCATGAAGCTCAACCATGGCAGACTTATGATGATCGATAACGAGCAAGGAGTTTGAATCCTCAATCATCTTCTTTATAGTTGGATTGTCAAAAGAAAAATCTAAGATTACAACGTTCTTATCTTTTACGTCTGGAGGGGGGGTTCCGTGTTTGCATGCATAATACTCTGTTCTGTTTCCCAAGAGCTTCCACGCAGAATATGCTGCACCAAATCCATCTGTGCAGTTTGCGTGGTAGATTACACAATTCACGCTATTTGGTTCAATCATTTTTCACCCACTTGAAACAATAAGTTCATCAATATCTATTTTGACTGATTCATAAAACTGTGATGAAACCATGACCTGGGCTCGTAAAGCTCAGAGCCTCCAACAGTAATCTCATCAAGTCCTGAAAGCTTTCTATGTGTATAGTAAGCGTCTTGTCCAGAGATTGGACACACAGCTGGACAAACCTCAATTTTTGTTGCCCAAGGCATCATATCTCTAATTTCTTCAAATACATTTCCACTAGCAGAAAGTTGAAGAGAAGATACAACAATTGTCTTTCCCTCTCTAAAAAGAGAAAGAAGTGCTGCTGCAGAGCCATCTATCATAAAAGCCTCGTCGACTGCGATGACATGAATATCTTCCTTATCATATAAACATTTTAATATATCTTCGCCAGTTTTTACACAAACGGCCTGAATCTTTCCGCCAGAGTGAGTGCAGATCTCACCTGAAGAATATCTGTCATCCATTGCAGGCTTAAAACAAGAAATATTTCTATTTTGATATCTAAATCTATCTAATGTTGCCATAAGTCTTGTAGTCTTTGAGCCAAACATCGGACCAGTAAAGATAATAAATTCAGGAATTCTCAACTATAATCTCCGCAAGGTGCGCAAGTGACTTATCTTCTCGTCCGTAATCATCTATAATTCTATCAACACTATCACTTTGAGTATCACCTATTTCAAATATTATCGAATCTATCTCAGCAGTTATTCTGTACGGACACTCAGATTGAATATTTAGACATTCTCCCTGCGTCAGAATTACTCTTCTCATTGGATAGTTTGGGGGATCTTTAAAGAATCCCTGATCTGCACAATCAACTGATACCCTTCCCTGGACAATAAAGAGAGTTTCTGTCTTGACTTTGTTCATTTTAAAACTCAGTCTTTTTCCAGCATTGATTGTTAAAATCTTTCCATGTGCATTTGGAGCTGTCCATGAAAGCTCTGAGCCCCATGGCTTAATGTGCTTAGTAGAGTGACCGCCCCATATTGCTTTACTCATCTTTAATTCCCCACCACTTAACTGTTCTTTCCAGTCCTTCCCAGATTCTCACAGCGGGCTCATAGCCAAAATCCTCTCTGGCTCTTGTAATATCAGCCTGTGTGTGCATAACATCACCAGGCCTCCATGGAGAATCAGCCACTTCAATACCTGGAAATTTATCTCTAAAAAAATCAAGAATTTGATTATTTGTTGTCCTGTCCCCGCATGCTATATTATAAAACTGTCCTTCAAAATTTTCATCCCGATTTGCAACTAAAATATTTGCCTGAACAACATTGTCAATATAGCAAAGATCTCTTGACTGTGTTCCATCGCCATCACTTCTTAGTGGAAGACCGTTGAGAACGGCATTACACCATGCAGAAACTGCAGTTGAATAAGGAGAGTCTCCGTATTGACCTGGTCCAAAAACATTAAAGTATCTTAAACATACAATATCAATATCGTAGAGATTGCAAAAAACCCTAGAAAGATCTTCTATTGAAGATTTCTGCCAAGCGTATGGAGACTTGGGATCCTTTGGGTGGTCTTCAGATGTAGGCATTAAATCAGCACCTCCATAGACTGAAGAAGACGAAGCCCAGACAATTCTTTCAACATTTCCGACACAGGCTTCAAATAATCTAACTGTTGATCCAATATTTGTATTTGTTGTCATAGAGGGATTTTCAACAGAAAATAAGACTCTAGGTATTGCTGCTTGGTGAAACACGACATCATACATCTTTTTAGATATCTGATAGGCTATCCCACTCGATGCAAAATCATCCTGAATAACGACAACAGTCTCTTGACCTCGATCCGATTGCTTATTAAATTCATCAAGAAATTCTGAACTAGGGATGACTCTAAAGCTTAAGCCTTCTAGAAGTTCTAAGTGACCATTTGACATGTCATCTACAATATCAACTGTCCAACCTTGACTAACTAGCTCCCTTGTCAGATTGGAACCGATAAATCCACAACCCCCAGTAACCAACGCTCTCTTTTCCATATTTCTACCTCTGTGTATTTTACTCAAGAATGTGTGCAGAGTTTAAGGTGAAATGCATTCTACAAAAATTACACCCTTCACCAAGTAAACTCCAGCACTCTGAAGCTATGAAGTATAGAAACTTCAAATCATGTTCAAATTTATTGTTAATATCTGTAGACCTGCAAACAAATCTTATGTCTAGGACAGAGTCTCTATTCAGAATGTGAATCATTGATATACATGAGTCTTCAGTGAAAATGTACCTTCTTGAATCAAGTCCTTCTTTTCTTGAGTATGGATTGTTTCCAGACTGTTCATCGTCTATTTTATTCATCAGAGAGTCATAAATTCTATGATAGTATTCTTTTTCTGATTTTTCACTCATAGAGGCTATGTCTGACTCTTTAAACTCACCGCTGTCGTGAAGCGTGAATGTTAGCTGATTACATTCGTTGTTCGGAAAGTGCTTGACAAAATTTTGCACTTGACCATAGACCTCCCTGAGTGTTAGATACTTTTCAACACAATTGTGATAGTCAATAATCATATTGCTCAATCTTCCAGATGAGCCATTCATAATTCCATAAATGTTTGAGAGAGATGGAAGTCTAGTAAACTCCTTAAAGAACAGATTGTATGAATCCCTAAGAGTTTCAATAGTGTGAATTTCATCACCACGAGTTTTATATCTCTCTTCCAGAACTTCGAATGTGGGCATTAAGAAAACGTATCTGTTATTTAGATTGCTAACTTCTTCATAGAACTCCCTTGTCGTCTGCTCAACATCTCTATCATACATCTTAGCAAACACCATCCTGGAAAGCTTTGACCTATCCATTAAGTGCCACCGATAGCCTGTCTTCTTGTGAATATCATTAATCAGCGTTGTCTTTCCAGAAAGATCTGGACCCTCTATTGAAATCATATTGACTGGAAATATCAGCATTATCTAACCTCATACATTTTGTATGAAGAGGTGCTACATCCCCAAGACTCTGTAGATGCAACCTCTGCAAGCCATATTGTATACGGATCTGGAACTTCCTTAAACTTTGTCCATACTCGAAGCCAACAGCTTTCAGAGTTATTATCACAAACTCTCATTCGATAGAATATCTTTCCATTCTTAGTCTTCTTCTCAATAATTTCTTGAATACAGAACCAGACTATATCTTTTACCTTTCCTGATAGTTCTGTGATCGGCTTGAGACCTGATTTCTTAATTTTATTCATTATTGCAGGAGGAAATACAAGAGACTCATCTGCACCTGACATTAGCTCAACACTAAACCCTATCTTAAGCGTTCTAGACCAGTCTGAAGATCCGTAGTTATCAATGATCAACTTAGGAACAAACTCTTCAACAGAGCCTTGTGTCTTAAGCAGTTTCTTATGCGCTGTTTTTGTCATCCCGTATCTGCCTTTCTTCAGCTGATCATAGTTTCCAACAATAATATCATGAAGCTGTCTATGATTTTGAATCTCTCCGCTAGACATTTCTGACACACTGCCAAAAGCCTCGACCTTGCAAAGAGAGTCAAATGCTGTCTTGTTCAGCTTGGAAGACTTCCACTTTCCATCCTCTGTAAACAGAATATCATCAAGAGAATCATAGGGTCTATTTTGCATAATCTCAGCAACAGCAGAGTCACCAACACCCTTAATTGCAGTAAGCGGTGGAACAAATCCCTCTCTTTCATCACTATATACCCATACGTCTGAAGAGGCGTTAATGTCTGGTTGAAGAATCTTATACCCTAGCGACTTAATCTCAGCTATGATCTTTGCAAACTTTGGAGATCCATTCCATGTCTGAAGACATGTGGCAAGCCACTCCTTCTCATAGTATGTGTGAAGCCATGCGGAATAGTACGAATCAACGGCGTATGCAACAGCATGTGATTTATTGAATCCGTAAGCAGAGAATGCCTCGATTGTTTCATAGAGCTTAGTCGCTTTATCCTCTTCCATTCCAGATAGATCAACAGCGCCTGTAATGAATTTCTTTCTTAGGTCAGCCCTTTCTTTTGCTTTCTTTTCATTCATATCGAGAGACTTCTTGACAAGAGTCTTTCTCATCTTATCTGATGCTCCTTTGTCGAATCCGCAAAGATTTTGAGCAATAAGCATAAACTGCTCCTGGAAGACGACAAATCCTCGACTTTCACTTAAAAGTTCTTCAAGGACAGGGTGGTCATATGTGATATTTTCAATATCCTTACCAGCTCTTACATACTTCCTGTGAACGTTTGCAGCAAGGGGACCGGGACGATAGATTGCAGTGATTGTAGCAAGGTCCTCAATTGACCTTGGCTTGGCTGCTACACAGAAGTTTCTAGCACCGGTATTTGTGAATTGAAAAACCTGAACAAACCTTCCATCATGGTATACATACTCCCAGACTTTTTGATCATCCATCTTATGAAATCTGCTGTTTATATTTTCATCAAAGAATTTATTGATATCATCAAACGTAGGATTTTCTACTCCCTGATTTCTTAAGATAAGCCTGATGGAATCTTCTACCATTTTAAGCGTCGCCAGGCCAAGAAAATCAAACTTGAGAAATCCGTTCTCTTCAAGATGTCTCCAGTTCATTCCCTCAGACCAGGGTGTTTGAAGTTCACCCCTAACCTTAATAACCGGCATGCTACTCTCAAGATCTGGACATACAAGAACTCCTCCTGCATGTCGACCGATCGACCTTGGCTCCATAAATAAGGACTTAATATGCTCTGCAATCTTTGGATATTCATCCATGAACTCTTTATAGGGATCACTATATTTCATACAGTCTTCGTGTGTTAAGACATATGTAGACCTTTCTTCATGATCACCCATGGCTCGTGGCATAACCTCTCTCTCAAGTGGTCCAGTTAGAGCGTTTATCTTATCAAATGGAATTCCATAGAACTTAGAGACATCCTTGATAAGGGATTTTAGCTTCAAAGTATTAAAATTAGAAACAGGTATGACAGAGTCTTCGCCAAAAAGCTCACGAGAAACGTCAATAAGAACATCTCTATCACCTACATCAGAGTCAATATCGGGCCATGATGCTTTGTGAATACCTAGAAACCTCTCAAATAGAAGGCCATACTGAATTGGATCAATATGTGTAATCCCAAGGACATAATTGACCAGGCTTCCACCTCCGGATCCTCGACCTGGCCCTAGTAGAGTTCTATGTTGTGACTTTTCAAATACCTTAGTTAGTGTTAAAAAGTAATTCTCAAACCCTAGCTTCTTGATGACAGACATTTCCTCCCTTACACGCTTGACGTACTCAGGTTTTTTATGAAGCCCATCTTTAACCATTCCCTCTTTTACCTGTTCAACTAGCTGGGCAAACGCAGATTTCTCAGGTGTTCCAAAGTTTGGAAGCTTTGCTGATCCGTCAAACCAGACTTCTTCACACATATCCCATGCAATTCCATAAGATTTTTCAATTGCTCCACGAACAGCTTCTTCTCTACCCTTGTAGAAGTCATATTTATCATAGCTCTTTCCAAATTCATCCCACATCTGCTGTGCATTTTTAGGATAGAGCTCGCACTTTAAATCTTCCTTTTTAGGAAGTTTGGGCATTTCATCTCCACGAGACCCCATTCTTCCAAGAAGTCTATACATCTCTCTTGCTTCCCACATATCTGGGTTACAGTAGTGGGAATCAGCTGTTGCAAGAAGCGGGATCCCTGTCTTTTCAGAAAGATTAATGATGCACCTATTGGCAAGATTTTGAGCAACAAGGTCATTGAATTGAATTTCAAGAAAGAAATTTTCCTCACCTACAGCATCAACAAATCTATCCGTCATGTTTTCAAGCTTTCTCATTATTTGATTGAGAACGACTGGGTCATCTACGAGATCAGGAGTTAGTTCATTAAAGCTCTTTCCTTCAAAGTGCTGGAATATATGACCAGACGGACGACCCCCAACACAGGCTGTTGAGACTATAAGTCCCTCAGAGTGCTCTTTAAGCATCTTGTAATCAATACGAGGAAACCTATAGAACCCTTCCTTGTATGATCTCTTGACCAATCTAAAGAGATTCTGCAGCCCTTTATAGTTCTTAGCAAGAACTACAAGATGGTACCGCTTCTTCCATGATGGGTACGTTCCACGATCTGCCTTTGATTCATCTTCATTCTCAATGACGAGACCTTCATTCTCGTCACCCTCAGATATCTCACTCTTTGATTTCTTTTGAAGCTCCTTTTCCTGTCTAACTTTTTCTCGATATTCATTATAGTTGCTTCTCCATTCATCTAGGTCATCTACGAAATAGCATTCACATCCGTAGATGTGCCTATATCCCACACCCTTATTCTTTAGCTTCTTGGCATAGTTGTGAGCATGCGCAGAAGAATTCATATGTCCGTGATTTGTTAATGCAAAAGCATCCATCCCATTTTCAAGAATAAAATCAATATGTTCATTGGGATATCCAAGACCATCGTATACAGAACTACCATCATGTGCATGAAGACCTACGAATCTCTTGGGCACAGAAAACTTATTAAACACTATTAGCTACCTCCTATGATAATTTTAAACCAAATTAAAGAAATTTACATGAAATAGAGTCAATCAATAAATCTTTTTCTAAGTCTTAGAGACTCTAGTTTTTCAATCAATTCTTTTTCTTCTTGTGATATTTCTTTGGGAACACTTACGGAAATATGAACATGATGTGCTCCCCTGTCTGAAGAGTTTATTTTTATAGGTAACCCTTCTCCGCTTATCTCAATTATCTCTCCCGGCTGTATTCCCGGCGGAATCGTTATTGAAGACTTTCCGTCGAGACACCCGACGCTTATCCTTGTTCCGAGGACTGCTTCACTATACGAGATAGAGGTGTGACTATGAATGTCAACACCTTTTCGGTGGAACTTTAAGTGCTCATTGACTTCAATTTCTATAAGTGCGTCTCCTGCTATTTCTACTGTTGCCTCTTTATTTCCCATTCCAGAAAGCTTAAGAATATTTCCTGTATGAACACCCGGAGGTATTGTAACATTGATATCCTTTCTTTCTTTTATTGCCCCAGATCCGTGACAACAATTACAAGTCCTAGTGACGACAAATCCATGTCCAGCACACGAGTGACAGGGTGATGCAACTGTCATAAACCCTCTGACTGCTTGCTGAATTCTTCCTGAGCCCTTACAGTGTGCGCATCTAGTAGTATCTGATTTATCTTTGAAGCCTTGACCTCTGCAAATTTGACATGAGACTATTTTCTTAATAAGAACTTTTTTGCTGCATCCGGATAAGACTTCTTCGAGGTCTATCTTCACTTTAAACCTAGTGTCTGAACCTTTTTGCCTAGCATTGTTCCAGTTCCTTCTGCTGCCAAAGAAGTGATCAAACCCTCCGAACATATTTTCAAAGTGTCCGAAAACATCTCTCGGATCAAATCCAGAAAAATTCTGTGAAACTCCATCATGACCATACATGTCATAATTCTTCCTCTTTTCTGTATCAGATAGTACTGAATATGCTTCAGAGACTTCCTTGAACTTTAACTCAGCATCTGGGTTGTCGGGATTTTTATCAGGATGATATTTTATAGCTAACTTTCTATAAGCCTTTTTAATCTCATCTGGGCTTGCATCTTTCTTGATATCTAAGGTTCTGTAATAATCGTTCTTCAATTAACGTTCTCTGCAGTGTTTCTCGTTACGATCATCTCAGACTTACGTCCCTTTACACAATACTTAACTTCTATTTCATAAGCAGGTTCATCAATAATACCTATCAGCCTCTCTTGAATATAAAATGCAACGTCCCTTCTTTCTACTCTATTTATCTCCTTTCTTGCATCATCAGGATTGGAGAATATCCCAATTAGAGATTGGGATATTCCTTCGTGCTTTATAAGTGCAAATACCTTATTCAATGCTTCCATAGTATGGCTCGACAAGAAGCATTTCTAGGTCAGAGCACCGAGAAAGATAGTCACCTAAATCTTCAAAAGAAGTGCAGACCTTAATTCCTGACTGTGCTAGCATTAAATTAAAAGTAGCTCCATCTGGAAGACCTGCACAAAAATAAACTATAGGTGTATCAGATTGAAAAGCAACACCAGCTTCGAAAATGCTTCCCATATCCTTGTCTCTAGTGTTACAAATTACAAAGTCATTTCCAAGAATGTGCTCAACGTTACCGTCAAAAGTATCTTTTTGAGTCTTAAGATCAGCACTTGGTGGACATATAAAAAAATCCTTTGGTGAAAAGTAATCAAATCCATGCTTTGTAAGCAACGTCTTGATAGTTTCAACTTCTTCAAAAGCATCTGGTGTAAACCAAGAGCTTGCAATATACGCTTTCATGTATTTTCTCCATTCATGTAGTTTCTATAAGAAATTTTCATAGTGGAAATTTCATCCATAATGTCATTCCATATCTTCTCAAATTTAGTCGGACCGCTAGGCCTGTTTATTCCATTAATCTTTTCTCTACGAGACTGATAGATTGTATCATTCGGGTGATACTCAAACTTATCGTTCTTCGGTTCAGGCCAATATAAATTTGTTCCTCTGCTAATCCACTTATCACCCTGCTTTATTCTAAATGTCTTGATGTAGTGCATATCAGGTGAATTGAAATCTATTCTTGCAGATGCCTCAGGAAGTACTCTAATGACTTCTTTTGCCATCATTGCTGCAAGTAAATTATCAGCAGCTGGTTGAATTTGAATATCCTGTCTCTGCTTAATGAATCCTAAAAGATCTTTTAGATTTAGTCTCATTAGATAGAAAGATGTCATACACTTTGGAAGAATCATCCTTGCGTCCATCATTGAGACAGCCTTCGAGTCTGTCATGTCAGCATATAGCTGCTTTGACTCTCTGACAATGCTCTTATATCTTGCCAAGAATTCTGGAGAGTTCTGAATTGCCTCTGGTATGACAGCCGGATCTCCCCTAAGGTCTCTATCACCTGTGCACTGTGCTGCAAAGGAACCAGCCCTATGACGAATAATGTGTGTCACTTCTTGAAATGAAAGACCGCTTAATTTAAATGTGAACCCAAAACACTCCATTGGAGTTGGAAGTGCTCTAAAGCATAGAACATCTTCTAGGTTTGATGACATCTCCTGAGGAGGTACTTTCACAGGATTTGTCTCATCTGCACAGTCAGCCCATGTAGCCTTGACATATTGCCATGCAACATTAAGAGCTTGATCTCTAGTAGGATGATCAACGAGCTCAACCTTTAGAGCTGATAAATTATTAAAAAATTCTGTAGTAGGTTCCTGCCCAAACTTTAAATCCATTGGAAGCTCTATTGGGTCAAGGTCTCTATTTTGTGGCATTTATATCTCCTTTTATAATTGATTGTTACACGAAAAAGCGGCTTTGTTCACCCCTTTTTCATATAAATTTTCCCTTCATCAAAAGTGTATCGATGAGAACTTTTAGTTGACTTGAGCCGTAATACATCATCACACCATCGACATCTTCTAACTCTCTATTGTATGATGTTACAGGCGATAGAGTTGATATGCCGTGCTTTGCATATTCAGCTGAGTGTTTCGCTGAATCGTCAATTGCACAAACAATCTGCCCAGAGTCAAAGTATTCAGACTTTGTAAGCCATCTATACTTCTCTGCACTAAAATCAACTCTGTGGAACTTCAATCCGGATCTACTTAACCACCTGTAAGTGTCATACTTGCACTGTAGAACATCACCGGGTCTTGCTGTGAGAAGCTGAATCCAGCAACCTGTGTCGTAAAAGTAATTTATAACATCTACGACTCCTCTGTCTAAAGTAAGATTTCTAAGCTTTCTTTCTGATAAGAACTCATCAAACACATCTTCTGGATTTAGACCAGAGTCTTTAACCTCTGTAGTTGTGTAGTATTCAGTAGAGTCTTTATCGACAACAACACCTTTCTCAGACTCTAGCCAGTCAATAAAATTAGACCTAAAATGTGCAATTACATCATCAATATCAAATACAAGCACAGGTTGCCCATCCCATACTTGTGATTCTATATGATATCTCATGTGAAGAAACATGTCCTTGTCTTCAAATGCATCTGATAGGTCTCTCGGATCTATACTCCATAGGTTTAAAATTGCAAGCAGATATCTAAACACATCAACTGATTCGTACAGAATCTTTGATGGATCAGCATTGCTCTTAAGCTGTCTGTGATCTTTGAAATTGACTGCGCTTATTAGCTCAGAAACCTCAGCATGAAGAGCAAGGGCAAAAGATTTTGTCATCTCTTCCCTCTCTTCATTTGTCATGTCGCCTGGTTTGAAAAATAGATCAGAGAATTTATTTTGACGATTAAAAAAGTAATCTAGGTCTCGCATAGCACCTCCTAGATCAATTATAATTCAGAAAAAAATAAAGTACATGAGAGACGATTAGTATCCGTCCTCGAGCCTTTTATGAATGATTTTGTCTTTTCTACAGTATTCTTTAAACAGATCAAGATCATCAAACCCAGCCATAATAAGGAGAGAAAAAAAGTAGTTAAAGGCATCGACCATCTCTTCAAGAAATTTCTCTCTATCAAATCCAGAGATATCTGTAACCCTGTGTGGCTTCCAGTTCTTAAGATGCTGAAGTGCTTCGAACATTTCCTCAACTCCCCTAAGTGCAACATCTCTGCAAATTTGCTGATCTTCTTTCTTGCTTAGGTCTAGTTCTATTGGTGATGATCCCGGAATTTTTTTATTTAAAGATTCCATAAACCGATATCTTCGGTCGAACATTTCCTCAAGTCTGTCCATTTTTTCTATTAACTCTCCAAAGTAAGAGCTTCAATGTTTTCAAGCATTTTTTGAACTTGCCCTTCAGACATTTCCCTATATTCATCTGTCATAACAAGAGATTCACTGTCTTCATCTGAGATATTTAGTCTGATCATTCTAATATGGTCTACAACATCTGTTCCGCTTAAAATAGCCATCTGTAGTAGTTTCGCTATGTGCGCAATAACTTCGTTTGAAAGTGAATAATTCATTTTTTTCCTCTGCATTTAAGCTTAATAATATGATTATAAACTAAAAACTTGCGGCTGTATCCGCTAGTCATAATTAATAGTATAATCTATATTAAGGCCTTGTTCAATGAAAAGAGTAATCATTTCTGATACACACATTGGTAGCAGATTTTATAAGTCTAAAGAGCTTTTGACGTTTCTTTCAACTGTAGAATTTGACCAAATCATCTTAGCGGGTGACATAATAGACTTTATTAAGATACCGACATTTACAGAACGGTGTATGGAAATTCTAGAAGCTATTGGTAAAAATAAAGAGATCATATACGTCGTCGGAAATCACGACGAAAGTCTTATCGGAGTAATAGGTAGACAATTCTTTAATATTAAGTTTGTTAAAAAGTATGAATTTCAAGAAGGAAAAAGAAGATTTAGAATAGAGCACGGAGATGACTACGACAAAGGAATGATTCATAACAGGTTCTTTATCAAGATACTATCAGTCATTCAAAACATGCTAGAATTTACATTTAATTTTGACTTCACAACGTGGTGGACATCAATTCAAATTAAGCGTCACAAACTAAGAAGCATTATTCATGTTCTTAGACATCATCCAGATATCGATGTATTTATTATGGGACATACTCACATACCTGAAGCTGTCATATGGATCGATGAAGATCAAAACATTAAAACATACATTAATGCAGGAGATTGGGTAACTCATCAAACTTATGTTACAGTTGTAGACGGTGTATCGAGACTAAGAAAGTTTGAAAATTAACAATCAACAGACTTTAGAAAGTTATGGTAGCTTACAAGGGCACCGTCCTTTGGGCTAACACTTTTCCACTCACCTATACAAAATATTCTGTAAGCATCAGAAGCATACTTTCCTATTCCATATAGAACTTCTGGACTACTCTTCCAGTCTTTTGTTAGGTAATCATTAGACATCCTAATGAGTGCCTTAGATCGTCTCTCAGACAATCCCAGGGGTTGGATCATTTTCTGTAGATCAGACTGATTTGCCATAGATGCACTTTTGGGTGTGGGATATAGGCTAAAAAATTTCCACATATAGGGCTCAGATTCAACCCTTTTCGTAAGATTGCAAAATATGCAAGCTACAAATATCTTCCAGGGATTATTCCATAGCTGCTCTTGAATTAAATTATACGGTGATTTCGGAGGTATCCATTTCATCATCTTCCCCAGAATTATCATACTGAGGATTTTGGATGTTGTTCAAGCGTCCTTTTCTCTTCTCAAGATTTTGTAAAACAGCGTGCATAATTTCAAAAAGAGAATTTCCAATTAAGTTTAAGATCAAAGATAAGCCTACCATAAACACAATTACGATTACAGCAGATGGGATTTGTGACATTTCTACTTTTCCTCTTCGTCACAACTATGTATTTCAGAAACGTTTTTAAATTTCTTTCTTGCCCATGATATTGACTTTCCTGGGTGGGTTCCAGATCCCTTTCTCGACCTCTTTCTTGAAGCACTTGTTGATGTCCAGCCTCGCATATCAACAAATTTCTTTAAAATTGATTGCTTCATTTCATCATTGGCGTGTGCCCACTGCCAGTACAGACTATTTCTAATAACAGAAATTTCATTTTCAATAAATGTGATTTTTTTCTTTATAGTATCAGACTGCTCTTTAGATATGCCTTCTATCTCTATTCCTAGTCTAAATGCAGATTCAATTAGTTCTGCATATGATTTCTTATTATATGACTTAATTGTCTTCTCATAGATTTCCGTTAAGTTTTTCTTTCTAGATTTTCTAAGATCTTTTGGAAAATGATCGGGATGAGTCTCTTTTACTATGTCTCTAAAGACTTTTTTTGCCCATGCAGGGTGTGAAGTCTTTTCTACTGACTCTGGCTCATCGAATAGCTCAGTGACTTCAGAGACATCTGAATTTTTGACATCATTGACAGGATCAAGCGCACTGTCAAATATATTTAAATCATAGTGTAATTGTCTAATTGCGTTATTAAATTCTATTTTAGAATTTTCAAAAATAGACTGACACTCGTCAAGATATTCTTCAAGATATCTCATTTGAAATAGCAGCTTTTTTATTTTCTGCATATTTCTATTTTAGAGATTGTAATGCCTTTCTTGCAGTAGAAACATCCCTATACAGCAAATACGGCCATGCAGGACATAAGACAATATCTCTTCTAATGCTGGCGATCTTGTTCTTTGCTAAGTTTTTCATATCTCTAGACTTAGATTCTGATATGACACTATGACAGTCAGCAAGGATTCTAATGAGAAACATAAAGTATAGAATAGAAAATAAAACGTATAGCATAAGAATTGTATTTATCATCCTTTATTTCCTCACTGCTTATTGATAAAGCTTCTTATAAGACTTCTTACTTGAGACTCTGATAAATCACCGAAGCTTACATCATTTTGATTTTTACTTTTTTGTCTAGTTAGATCTGGCGATACTTCTTTCTGCTTGCTTTTATTCACACGTGTTCCAATTAGATTGGCACGAGGCTGTCTTTCTTCTGTCTCTTTTATGAGATTATCTGTCTTGCTCTGTGCTCTATTATTTCTAGCTGTTGTTCCAATCAGCTGAGCAGATGCTGTAGCTGTCGGTCTTTTCTTTCTTGTTACAGCTTCTGCTGTAACCTTTACTGATTTTTCAAAGCTTGTAGTGAGGGTCAACGGTACAAATACCCTATCATCAACGATTACTTCTAGACCAGAGTTGTAATTTCCTTCCTTTAAAACCTTTTCAAGGGGTGGAATATTAACGTGAACTATTCCATCATTTGCCATCTCTCCTGGAAATGCAAACGACATTTCTTCACCCTCTATTAAAAATCTGCAAGAAGGCTTTGCAGGAGAGCTTCCTTCAATATTTACTTGAAAAGTAAGTTCATTATTATTATCTAATGTAAGATCTATAGTACTCATGTCTACCTAATCCCTTTCTCGACACCTAAGACGTCTATAACTATCTTATAAGTAGGCTTATAAACATTAGAAACAGCAAAGTTATTAATTGAGACAACGATATCTTTGCTTCTATTTATTGTCCCTTGAACAGTTTTTGAACTAGGGAAGGGTAAGTCTTCATCGTTGATTGAAATTAATGAAGCAGTGATCTTATACAGATCAATTACTTCTTCTGCTAGCTTGAATATCTCATCAGAATATTTTTTTGCTACTTGTGAAGTGTATGTAGTGAGAACTTCAATAGCCTGGATGACCACACCCTGACCTCTAGTTATTAATCCTCCGCCTTCGCCAAAGCCGCGTGTGAGAATGGACATTTAATCTAGTCCAGTCGATTTCTTTCAAAGACATTCTCAACAGAGGGAGAGCCGTCACTTCCTGACATTCCAAACTGGGCAACTACAGTTTGATTATCATCTGCATAGAAAGTCATAACCTTTGTAGTCTTGTTTAGTTTCCACTTTCCGCCCTCTATATTCTTAATAAAATTTATCTGCTCAGGCTGAGGGTTGTATTCCTCAGTTGCATAAACAGGAGAACCTCCTCCTGTATCCCAGAGAATTGACCCCTTAAAGTCTGCAGAAAAGTATACGCTTGCACTATAGATTCCTGTCCCTGTAAATATCTCACCAACTCCAGACGTCACCCTGGATCCACTTAGAGCACCAGTAGAGCTAAACAGCCTATACCCGACAGTTGTTAATCCAGACTGAATAGATCCAAAATTAACGCTTTTAACTAATGTAATTGGCATATGACTTCACAATTTATAATATCTATAATTCTGCTTCTGTACTTTTATCTTTAGAGTTGCGAAGGGTCTTTAATCTAACAGGCCTTTCACCTATCTTTCTTATTTCTCTACTTTTTTTTTGATCCACCCAGAGCAGCCCGTGCCATCCTTGCTGTCGGAGAGACGTTTTCTTCTCTCTCTTTTTCAAGATTTTCCTTAGTTTTTTCAAGAATTTTCTCTCTAGACGTATGTGCATCTTCTGCTAGATCTTCTAGAACTGCAATATAAGACTCTGCTTTCATAACTCCTAAAACTTCATTTTCTTTAAGCTCTAATAGAGAAGTAAGAATACTATTAGAAAAAGTTTCAACATACTTCGCAAGATCTTCATTACTATCTTTAACTCTAACAACCTCACCAACACAGACAGCCTTAACTGCTTCAAAAGCTTCTTCTAGACCAGAAATAGAATTTTTTGACAATAACACTGTCTTCTTGTCAGATATTTTTTCATCTAGATCAGACTTTAGTCTCTCAAGATATTGTAGTTCAAATTCCACATTGCACCTCAAATATTTGGAATACATTGTATAATACAGATCAATTAAATATTCGTTTATATCTTTCCAGATATAAAAAATGGGGGACCCCTTATGGGGTCCCCCAAAAAAGTGTTTAACTAAAGATTAGTACCAGACAACAAACTGAACGATATCGTCAGAAAGAAGTGCGAATTCAAACTTAACGTTATCACCGCCACCTGGATACCAGTCACCATTAGAGGCAGCGTCATTTCCTGGTGTCATAAGCTGACCATTGACGTAAACTTCCTTAGCATTTATATTTGCTTCGGACCAGTCGGCAAGACCGGTTGCAACGTTTGTATCAGCGTTAACAGCAGATCCAGAAACAATTGACTTCTGTCTCTTTCCAATGATATAGCTTGAAATATCTGAAGCAGGAATTTGCTTAGTTGTATTTCCATCAATAACGACAAGTGCATCTGCATCATCTATCGTAATAGAGGATGTAGACTTAGCAGATCCGTCTAACATATTTAGCTCAGCAGCTGTTGATCCAACAACAGTTCCACCAAGCTTAAGACCTACTGTGCCATTGTGACCAGCAACATCAACGTTAAGAGATGCATCCATCTTAAGTGAGACTGTAGTCCCGTGAGTAGCTCCGACACCAAACTCTAGAATATCTGTTCCATCGTCTAGCCCGATACGATAGTCTTGAGCGTTTCCGTCAAAGACAACCATTGTATCTTCAGCACCAGCATCTCCGATAACAAGCTTTGGAGTTGTACCTCCAAGAACCATACCTGCAGAAGGAAGTGCGAATCTAAGCTGATCAGTTCCGTCTTCGTCGTACTCGATTGAAGCGTCTCCGGCAGTACCAAACTCAAGCTTAACATCATCACTGATTCTTAAGCTTGCACCGGCATAAAGCAGTGTGTCTGTGCCATCTTCATCATACTCGAATGTAGCATCATTGCCAGTACCGAAAGCAAGCTTTAGATCATCAGGAATCTGAAGACCGGTAGCTGCCATGTTCACGACGTCTACACCACCAGCTTCAAACGTAATAATGTCATCAGCAGAGGCACGGATTGAAGTATCATCATCAGCGTCTAGGTCAATACGACCTGTTCCACCCATGCTGATTGAACCCTGACCATTTAGATCAATTGCATCAACGTAGAGTGCACGCCATGCTGTACCAGAGGCACCAAGATCATCAGCAGAGTCACCGCCCGGAAGGACGTTGTTTCCACCTGGATCAAGAATGATATCAGCAGATGAAATAATACTAAGGTTAGTACCATCTCCTGTGAGATATTCACCGGCATCACCGAATGCAAGTCTGTGATTAGCAGAAGCCATCAAGCAGTTATTAGCAGCCTGATCAGTTAGTGTGAACTTAGATGTACTACCAACATTGATAATAGCACTGTCGGATAGCAAGTCTAGGTCATCACCAATAACTGCGCTCTTAGCAACACTCAAACCACCGTCAGTCTGAAGTGAACCATCAGTTGTTGAAGTAGCTTCAGTAGTATCATCAGTCTTAACAATGCCACTAGCAACAATAGTTGTTGAAGTTAGTGCAGCAGTAGCTGTAGTTCCTCCTGCAACTGTTATTGTATTTGCTGAGTGAGTCATTGTAACGTCACCGTTATTAAAGTTAATAACAGCGCCTGATGCTAGGAATGCATCTGACCACATGAGTGATGTAGAACCGAGAGCTCCACCGTCTGAAGCCATTGGCAGAAGTGCCCCAGCCTTCAGCGAAATACCTGCTTGTGCTGATCCCATTGTACCTGACGCAGCAGAAGCTGAGAAAGTTCCTAATTCAAAGACACCATCGGATCCGTAATTAAGTGCTGGCATAAACGAGTGAGCAGCAGACCCTCTTGCGAAGATGATAGCTCTATCACCAACATTAGAGAATGCGCCGTTAGCCCCTGAAACACCGAGAGCAATAATTGAGTCTTCAACTGTCAAGTTTGCTGTATCAAGTGTAGTCGTTGTTCCATTAACATCAAGATTTCCAGCAACAGTAAGGTTTCCACTGAAAGCACCTCCACCAGTTACATCAAACAATGTAGCTGTTACGTCAACATCACCGCTTGATATAATCTTCATATCGGTTCCGTCACCGTAAATATACTCACCAGCATCACCAAAAGCAAGCCTGTGGTTAGCAGAAGCAAGCAAGGTGTTGTTAGCTGCTTGATCCGTCAAAGTGAACTTAGAGGTACTACCAATGTTCATAATCGCACCATCGGATAAGAGATCAAGATCATCACCGATAACAGCACTTTTCACAACACTCAAACCACCGTCGGTCTGTAAAGAACCATCAGTAGCAGAAGTAGCTTCAGTAGTATCATCAGTTTTAAGAATGCCGCTAAATGTACCTGCACCGGTTACGTCAACCAGAGTAGCTGTTATATCAACATCACCACTTGATATGATCTTCATATCAGTTCCGTCACCGTAAACATACTCACCAGCATTACCAAAAGCAAGCCTATGGTTTGCAGAAGCAACGACAGCGTTATTGGCATCAACAGCTGTCAAAGTGAACTTTGAAGTAGAGCCGATATTCATGATTGCGCCATCAGATAGAAGATCGAGATCATCACCGATAACAACGCTCTTGGCAACCGAAAGACCACCTGTTGAAACAAATGCACCATCTGATGTACTAGTTGCCTCGGTAGCTGCAACAACGACAACTTGCTGAGAAGAGTCTACTGTTATAGCAGTTGTTGTACCGTGAGTAGCTCCAACACCAATCTCAAGTTTATCAGTTCCATCATCGAGACCGATACGATAGTCCTGTGCGTTTCCGTCGAATACCAGGAAGGTATCTTCTGCACCTGCATCACCGATTGTTACTTTTGGAGTTGTTCCTCGAACAATAACACCGGCTGCACCAACAGCAAGATCAATGTTGCCGTCAGAGACAATATCAAGCTCGCCATCAGCTGCCTGGTGAATGTATGTGCCTGAATCACCAAACTGAAACTGACGTGTTGAGTTTAGAAGAACACCTGTATCAGCAACATGAGTTAGTTTGACGTCCTGTCCCTCACCGAGGTTAATGATACCCCCATCAGCGAGATAAAGATCTGACCACTCCTTGTCTGTGAAACCCAGTGAGGCTCCATCAGCAGATGCTGGGTAGATATTAGTTGAGAATGAACCAGATGCTGCTGCTGTCCATGTCGCTGCACCGTGGATTCTCTTAATAGAAGAAGCCATGTGATTTAGAATATCACCTAGATCATCTAGTGCAAGACTTGTAGAAGCTGCTGCTGATTCGGAGTCGGCTGGGATAGATCCTGAGACCTGGGACAACCTTACCTTTGTTTTACTAGCCATTATAATTTTCCTTTATTTATAGATTATTGGCTTAGATGATCTGCAACGTGCAAAAATCATCACATAACCTAACGATTCTCTAACGAAACGCGACTACAACTTTAACGAAAACTAATTAAACAAAAGACCTCAGAATGGGCCTCAGCTACTATATATCATCCTCTTTAGGTTTCTTACATGATTATCATAGTCAGAAAACTCTGAATTAAGAAACTCTAGTGATAGACTTTGACATCTTTGATTCGGATCGCTGAATGTAAAATTAAATTTTCCAGACTTAAGCTTACTTGCCCTAATAAGCTTAACACCTTTCATTAATAAAAAGGCAGCAATGGATAAGTCTGGAGTTGAATATTCTTTCATTTATGCGCATTCCGTTGATATGTGACTGATCACAAATAAGTATCAATTAGAATACTAAGTTCGGAAATGAGAGAAATGTTTTTATCTTAGGTGAACTTTATTCACAGAGCTATGATATGCTGCTATTTGTTGCATAATTTGCAAAAACTACACTACCTGATTCAGGTAAGGACCCAGTTGTAAAATACATACTTGACCCTGTTACTGAATAATCTTGATATCCTGCACTAGTAATCGACGTTGCTGGTGCTTGGAAAATACCGTTAACAAAAACAGAGACATTCTTCACATTGTCAGGTTGATAATTGAATGTAAATTTTGTATTTGATCCATTGCTCATTCCAAGATACTCACTAAATACATAGCTCGGGGATGATATTGTAATTGCACCACCAGAGCCAGAAGAAACAGACGCAGCACCTGCAGATCTAATATAGCTTGTTCCGTCAAATATCTTTGTAATTGACCCTGTTATTTGAGAAGACTTTACAGGGCCAGAAAATATAGATCCAGTAAGTGTTGCAACAACAGAATTATTTACAGATAGTGTGAAATTACCATTTGCACCAGCATCTGCTGAGCTTAATCCGGTTCCTGCAACTAAAGCCCTCTCTGCACTTAGTGAGCCTGTTGCTGTTTTAACAAGGTATGTAGCATTTGGATCTCCGTCTCCTCCGCCGCTGCTTCCGCTAGAAACAACTTCATCAAGCATTCTTCCAACATAGGCAAATGCTTTTGCATATGCTGGTATTTTCCCTGAATCATAGTCTTGTAAAAATAGGACTCCATTGTAGTAATCTACGTTCCAGTCAATATTATCCAAAAGCGGGATTTCATCGCCAACAGAGCCACTGTCATCCTCGAAAATTTTCACTATGTATGGGTTGGGAGAATCCTGTGAAAAGAATGGAGGAATTAACTGAAGAGCTCCGAGAGTTTCATGAATAATCTTGTTATTATTAAATGTCCCATTTCCCTCTCTAGAGTTACTAGAGTTAGATGTGTAATCAGAAGGCATTACGAACTTATAACAGTGAGGACCCGATGACTGAGAAGATTCACCTGAGTCTGATCCTGCACCGCCTCCAGAAGAGTCAGCATCGTATGTGGTACCTGTCAAGGCTGTGAGAGCAAATTGAATATATTCAACAGTTGTAGGTCCGCCGTTTGAGGCACTCTGAAGAAGGTAAAGGGTCTGACTTGGTCCAGTCGGTATGTCTTCTCCAAATATAAGAGTTGATGCAGCCTGGATATTTGATCCAATGACTTCTTCACCATCAACTTTAAGATTTGATGTATGAGCCTTTCCAAGAAGCTTCTTCTGCGCAAAAAACGTTGCTGAGGTATTACTTTTTCCTGCCATTCTAGCTCCAGGTCACGCTTACTTGTGAAATATACCCAGTCCAGTCTTTATGAGCAGATATCTTTATCACAAGATATTCTGCACCAGATACAGTTCCATCTACAGTAGACCCATTAAATGTGCATGTATTTGATGCACCACCACCATCAACAGTTGCATCAAGATCACCGCTTAGACAGCCGTCTCCTGCACTAGTATTTCCTGCACCTGCAGAGGGCTTTCCTAAATCTAAAAATTCTGTCTTTGCAGGAATGTTGACTTCAACAAAAATATTCTTATTAGTGCCAAGAGATGCAATATTTGCGCCTGTCTTTCCTACAATTGTAGCATCACCATATATTGCAATTGTCACACTTGGCCTGTCATTTGTAGTGTTATTTAAAAATCCCCTGTAATATTCTCTAGTTGAAACGCCAAGCGAGCTATAATTTACATTACTTACAGGACCATCGAGAACTCCTCCTTCGCTATACCTTCTAAAGTCTCCACTATTGCCACCCTTTAATGGGCTTATTAGCTTTCCATCATAGAGCATTAGACCCGTATAGTATCCAGAAAAATTGCTATTATCGTTTATCGATCCTGTAGGTGACCAGTTATAAGAAATAGATGTAACATTTGCCTGTGCAGAAAAGCTTCCGCTCTGAATTCTAAATACTTCTCCGTTAAAGTACTCAGTAGTATTTGCATTTGAATTATCACTTGCAGAATAGACATGAAGAATTGATGATGTCACAACTGATGTTGTTAAATTTGTCTTAAGCGGGTGATCAAAAACCAAAGATCCAGAGGCACTATACGCAGTTGAAAAAGATCCGCTTAAAGATGATGATCGTGAAAACTGAATTGATCCAGTAACATGAGCGTCAGCATTTTGAGAATTTGCAGTTGTGCTTAGTGTTTGAAGACTGTCTGTAGACGAGCTTGTTGACTTTGTCGATGAAAGCCCAGTTCCTGCCTGAACAATCTTTACACCTGTTGCATTTGTCAGATTTGTAAATGATATTGCTGAATTGCTATCTGAATAGACATTCTTATAGATGTTTGACACCCTGACTTCGATGCTTCCACTTGGCTCAATAAAGTACTTTACACCACTTAGATAAAATAAATTATCATCCCCAAAGGGTTGTAGAATCAACCCGTCAGCACTAAGCGCATTTGAATTACTGTCATTTACCCATTCAACATAGTTTGTTGTTCTTGTTCCCCAGCTGCCAACGTGCTTTACTCTTGCATAATTCCATCCATTTCGCTGATGTCCTGTATGCACTCTATACTTTCCTGTTCTATGTACCTCAGGATAATAGGGAACTTCATTATCCCACTCTGCAGGCCTCCATACACTTAAATCAAAAAATCCGCTATTGCTGGTAAACGATGTACCTGTTCCCGATCCGGGTTCTCCGGCTCCGACGTTATTATATGCACCTGCTAAACTAACCGTATGAACATCAGAGCCATTTATCTCTAATACTAATGAGCCGCTATTTGCATCAGAGAATGAATTTGCAACATAGTCAGGAGAGGTTGCAGAAACATCCTCATTTAAATCACCCTCAATAATTGTATCAAGCCCAAAGACAGATCTTCTTAAATTATTTGAAGAAGCAGCGGTCTGGTATTTTCCATTAACATCTGTAGCAGAAAATCCGGCAGCTGTTCCCACATCTGTATATCCCGATATTGACTTTGAAGATCCAAAAGAAAGATTACAATCTGTTCCATCGTCATTGCAGTCAATATCATCTAAATCTGGAACTGCTGATATTGTGCCTGTTCCAGCGCCAAACGTTACAGTAATCTGGCTTATGTAGCCGGTCCATCCTGTATCTGCTTCAATTCTTAATCCAATATATTCATCATCTCCGATCCCAACTGTGCCAAGAGTAACATAGTTTGTAGCATTTAGACTGCTGTCAAAGCTTAGCGCGCCATTTGCTGTATGAGCACCATCATTGTCATCATAGTCATCAAGGACAAACTCAGTTGCTAGATCAAGCCATCCAGTCTCCCTAGTTCCATCTGACGGGAACTTAACAAAGACTCTAATTCTCCCACTATTAAGTGCTGTCGCAGCTGTGACAATTGTTGTTCCGGATCCATTAATTGCAATCGTTAGATCATACTTTGTCGATCCAGTTTCATTTTTAAACCATCTATAGAATGTTCTCTGTCCAGACTCTCCAGAATAATTTGGATTTCCCGGTGGAGAGTTGTCTAGCTTTCCACTCTCTGAAGAGTCTCTAAAATCACCTGATCTTAATGTGCTGGTCGGGGAATAAAGCCTAGAATTATAGAACTGTAGACCATTACTGTGACCTCCGTTTGATCCAGTTATGTGTTTTTCAGAATCCCAATTATTTGCAGAATCAGTCAGAGAAGCCTGTGTGTTATATCCTCCGCTGACAATCCTATAGTCTTCTCTTCTAAATGTTTCTGATTGGGCTGTTGATGTATTTGATAAGTTATACATCAATATTCCGGTAGTGGATGCTTGACCGCTATTTGAAAGATTTGACTTAAGAGGGTGTGTGACGTTTATGCCTGCTGTCAATGCTCCGCTTATAAAGTAATTTGAAGTTACAGCTCCCGATCCAGTTATGTGAAGAACTTTGGCATGTGTTTCACCTCCACCTATCGAGGGCTTTGACTGTGCGCTTATTGAGAATGATGGGCTTGAGCTTTCTGCGGCGCTATTTGAAGTTGTAAAAGTTATGTCAGTATTATCATAAACATACTTGTATGCGTTCGTAACTCTAGCAGCATACGTCGCAGTACCGCTTTGAAAATATTCAATTCCAGATATATGAATGCTACCAGAACCTACGAAAGATAATTCATTTCCTGCTGCAGCCAGTGAATTAGCGTTATCATCATTAACCCACTCAACATAGTTTGTATTTGAAGTTGTCCCTGTCATAACGTGTGAAACTCTAGCATAGTTCCATCCGCGTCTTTGGCTTCCAGATGCTACAACAAATTGACCAGTTCTGTGTTTAAAGGATGCAAAAGAGTTTCCATTTGAAAGTGTCCCGGAGGACTCAGTAGAAAAGAAATTAAAACCTGAACCATCTGAGTCAAGATAAGATCCTGTCCCGATGCCAGATGTTCCGCTTCCGATAATTGCAGTAGTTAGATCAATCTCCTTAATCGTAGACCCATTAACCTCAAGGCGTAGGACACCTGTTTCACCATTTCCAAAAGAAAATTCAGGATAGTTCTGTACACTATTTCCCTGACTATTGGATCCTACATCAGCATTTAAAACACCGCTTACATGTGTATCACCGTCAAAAACTCCAAGACGTATATTATTGCTACTAGTAGTTACTGTATAAGATCCATTTACGTCAACTGCCGAAAGTCCAGCAGAAGTTGAAACACTAATATAGGCAGGAGATCCAGAAGCCTGGTTGTTGCTAGAGCCAAAAGAAAGAATTGAAGTTGTTCCAGTGCTTTTAGAACTTATGTCATCTAGGTCTGGTGCAGGATCAGGTGCAAGTGCTTTAAGAACTTCATTAAATTTATCAATGGCAGTACCTATTGCTGTTGAAGAAGTAAAGCTGGAAAATAACCCATCAGTATAGTCACTATCTTCTGCAGTACCAATTGTAGATCCTGCAGATATCGATGCTGATATTGCAAAAGACCCAGAACCCATATCTGCTATTGTGATATTATCACCAGCCTTCAGAGTACCAGATAGAAATCCTCCAGAGCCGTCAGCAATTTGAATAGACCCGACAGACCCGGTAGATTCAGTAACTCTAATGGCTGTCATTTTTTACCCCGAGATGATAACAAAAAAGATCACAGATGTTTCATAAAAGTACCATCTCTGTCATCTGTTGTTAAAAAAGCTTATTGTTTCTTATTAGCCCTTCTATCCTGATAGTCATGCCTAATCGTCTTAATTGGGACAGGTTCACCATCTCCGTCTATTCTGACAAAAACCATATCAACAGAGACGACATTTCTCTGTGATCCGTTGTACACACTATGTCTTCTAGCTTCCAGCCTGATTGTAATTGATGATTCTCCAATCTTTACAACATCGGCATATATCTTAATAATCTGTCCAGCTCTAACTGGTTTCTGAAAGACTACTTCAGAAATTGACTTAGTCACCATCCTTGGTGTTCCGCACACCTGGGACGTGAATGCTGCTCCAGCTTCATCTAGCCAGGAAAGCATTACTCCGCCGAAAAGGTTTCCATGCATACCGAGATTTTGTGTCTTACAAACATGTGTCGATACAAGTTCCAATTTATTTCTCACAAAACTATAGACAATACATAGGCGACTGTCTTACAATTTGGAGGTTGGATTCTAAGTCAAATCCTCCGCAATCTATCTTCCTTCTTGTGAGATGATAATGATGAACAAATCCTTCAAACTTTCCCTTAGCAGCTTCTGATGACACACCCGTCAACATCTGGCCATCCCTTAGTGGACATTCTAGCGGGATTCCGAATCCGATATGTATTGCTTTCCATAGTGCTCGTGCCGCCTCAACCTGTACTGGATAAAATCCGAGATGAGGCTTATGCTTGTTCCCATGAGTCCATGAATCCTCCAAAACTGGTCTAGCTCCCAGGCCATTTTTTTCATACCAGCTCTGATACTTTGTATAATACGCATTTGATATCTCCACACCAATAGATTTTTGATTCCACTTTTGCCCACCTGCGTGCCATGCTGCGTGCTGTGTATCTAAAAGCTGATAAATTGTTCCATCGTTATCGATACAAAAGTGAACAGAAGCACCCCTTCTTTTTAAAACACCGGCACATGACTCTGATGATAAACAGACATCCCAGTGATTAACGAAAAATGTAGGCTTTCTGTCTGGCTTTCCTGAGTAGTCATAGTAGTTTCCCTTCTTTGTATCGAGACCGCCATGCTCATCCCAGAGAACAACTTTTTTCCATTCAATTGGTATAAACTTTCCGTTGTGAACAATCCACCTATTAGAGTCAAATCTCCTATCTGCTGGTTTAAAAGTAGATATCTCTGATTCCCTCTCTGTCCAGATCCTTCTGTAGGTAGTTGGTCCCACAAGTCCGTCTGCTGTTAGGCTATTTTCTCTTTGCCACTTTCTAACAGCAGAGGTTAACGTATCATCAAAGTGATCACACCCAAACCAGCTGGGATCCCAGCCAAGATTTGAGGCAGATGATTTATTATAAAATACTTTATCCATGATTCACTCAAATTCTATGTCAACTGAAACGTTGATATTAACCTTGGGAACTCTTAGCTGATTTGCCATTCCGTGCTTTTTGGCCTCATCAGCGTCCAGGAACCAGTCTGCATGTCCTTTTCTATGTACAATCTTTAGAAAGTAGTCGTCCTTCTTTCGACAATTTCTCGCCATCATTGTATAGACTTTTTGGTTTAGTCTATCTGTCTCTTCTGCGCTAACTTTGACTTCTTCAACTTTTCCCCATGCCATGCTTGATACATCATGGATCATAACTGTAGCGTCAGGATCCATAAATCTCATTCCCTGCTCACCAAAAGAGAATAGAATTGCTCCGCATGACATTGCCTTGCCCTCAACAATAGTAGCAACTGGAATCTCTGAGTGTGAAATTGCGCTTATCATAGACATCAAGCTGTAAACCTGTCCCCCATAAGAGTCAATAACAACTGGTATGACTTTTTGACCAGTATTGTGTGCTTGTGCTACTTGCTGCTGAAACTCTTTTGCAGACTTTTCATCAAACTTATTAACAGTAATTATTACCGGATTCTTTCTTAGCTCCACTTCTTTGACAAGGGGAGATATTTTTGTTGTCCATTTCATTGTAAAGCACTATTCCTTTAAGAGCATTTTGAGTATCCGCAAGACATGCATGTTACACATCCCTCCTGATACCTTAGAGAGTCTGTTCCATCACAGCTTTCACAAACATTTTTACCTGGTGATGTTCCATCTTGAATGTATGTCTTTAGAACTCTTGCAATCACCCTAGAGAAAGAAAACATATCCATTTCTCTATCTTTCTGAAGCTGTTCTACGACGTAATTAATCGGTGCACCGTGTCTAAGTGCTAGTGAGATTGTTCTTGTAAATCCTGCATGATTGGGATTATCAAATACATCGACTATGTCCTTTATGAGAATTTCATCACCGTTTCCTCCAATCCTAAGATCGTATCTAGAATTCTTAGTCTTGTACGGATGCTTGATGATTATACCTTTTCTATACTTCTTGGGAATCTCTATGTACTTCTGGAGACCTCCCATGACCTCATAAGGCCTTGTACCCATTAGTCCAACAAGAATAGTCCACGCTTCTCCCTTGATTGTTGCGTGATGTATTGAGCACTCTAGCTCTGATGGCCTGAAAGGTGCCTCATGTGTTTTAAACGACTGATCCTCTTCTGATCCCTCACCAATTAAAACACCTGTCCGACATCCATCTCTATATACTGTCAGCCCTTTACATCCCAGTTCCCAACCTGCTTCATAAATCTTCTTTACTTCATCTACAGTTACATCGTTGGGAAGGTTAATTGTAGAAGATATTCCATGATCAATCCACCTTTGGGCTGCAGCCTGAAGCTTGACTCTTGATTCCCAGTTGATTTCGTTTGCTGTTGACATATAGTACGGAGAATCTTCAACCTCAGAGAGGCCAGACTTGTTCATCCAGTCCTTAAACCCGTGATGATATACATCGTACTCCTTCCAAGAGTCACCAAGATCATCTATAAAATCAGCCTCTACACCTTCTGCTATCTGACTTATCTTTCTTCTTCTAGTGTACTTCAACATAAATGCTGGCTCAATTCCGCTTGAAGTCTGTGTCAAAGTTGAAACTGATCCAGCAGGTGCAGTAGTTAAAATTGAAATATTTCTCCTTCCAGCCTGCTTGCTCATCTTAGCTGTCTTATTGCAAGCAGACCATATTCTCTCTAGAAAGGGATGACCAACTTCCCTATTGTGATCGTGAATTGGAAAAGCACCTCTCTCAGATGCCATAGTACATGATGACTTATAGGCAGATACTGCAAGAGTCTTGTATATCTCTTCAACTACCCTAATAGATTTTTCACTTCCGTATCTTATTCCAAGAGAGGCAAGTGTATCACCCACAGCTGTTACACCCAGCCCTGTTCTTCTTCCGTTTAATGCCTTTTTTCTAATTGTCTCCCATAAGTCTTTTTCAATCTTCTTAACTTCTTTAGCCTCAGGGTCACACTTAATTTTTCTTAAAATCTTGTCTATTTGCTCAACTTCAAGATCAATCATATCGTCCATCAATCTTTGAGCCTTGACAGCACATTCACTAAACTTTTCGAAATCAAACGCTGCAGACTCTGTAAATGGGTCATCAACAAATGCTATGAGATTGACAAGCATTAATCTGCAAGAATCGTAAGGAGCGAGAGGGAGCTCTGAGCATGGATTTGTAGAAGTAGTCCCATACCCCTCTTCTTCATAAACATCAGCTGGTGAATTTCTGATAACAGAGTCCCAAAATATCAGTCCCGGCTCTGCAGAATCATGTGCAGCATCTATGATTTCATCCCAGACGTCTCTAGCTCTAACCCTATCCTGAACAACATGGTCTGAATCTTTTTCAACAGGAAATCTTAAGTGAAGATCACCATCGTCTTTGACAGCAGTCAAAAACTCATCAGAAAGCCTGATTGAAATATTTGCGCCTGTAACCTTCTTTCTATCTCTTTTGATGTTAATGTAGTCTCTAATTTGAGGATGATGAACAGATATTGTTATCATTAACGCACCCCTTCTCCCCCCTTGTGCTACTTCTCGTGTAGAGTTAGAAAATCTTTCCATAAAGACTTCTATTCCATCTGTTGTTCTTGCAGCGTTTCCTGTCGGTAGACCCTTTGGTCGAAGAGTAGATATATCAAACCCTACTCCTCCTCGACGCTTTGCAATTTGAACAAGTTCTTGATCTGACTTTAATATTCCTCCGTATGAATCTCTAGGTGATTCAATTACAAAGCAGTTGGAAATAGATTGAATTTGATTATTATTTCCGATGCCAGCCATGGGCGAGCCTTGAGGAACTACATACTTAAAATCCTTAAAGAGATTATAGATTTCATCCTCTGTCAATGGATTGGGATATTTCGACTCAATCCTGAAAAATTCCCTTGCAAGCCTCTTGTGCATATCATCGGGAGTCTTTTCATGATAGTTGCCCTCTTTATCACACAGTGCATACTTTGTAGCAAATACTGACGCAGCTAGGTCATCTCCTTCAAAATAATCTGTCGAAGAACTAATTACATCTTCAAACTTATGCATTCCTAATCTCTCCAAGATTTTTAAAATTACAGCAGACTAACTAGAACTGTTAATCTCATTCCACTTATTCTTCAATATGGTTTTCATATCATTATTGTCTGACCTTAAAGCCTCGCTTAGTGTCATCTCATCATCATTGTCGACGACAAGGATCTTTGACCTAGCAGTGTCCATTTTCATTGGAAATAAAACACCGTCCCTTCCTGCTCTATTTTTTGCAATAAAAATTCTACCAAGACCGCTAGATTTTTCTGTTGGCTTTCTAGAAAGTGAAACTACAACATCTGCAACCATTGCTTTTCCGTATGCTTCTGACATATTTTCAAGTCCGACAATATCTGAATTTGCAGAATCTCTATTTGCCTGAGATGCAGTCCAGACGGGAATGTTCATATCCATTGCTAGATTTCTCAACTCTTCGTAAATCAACTTAAGCTCATGTCTAAGTGAGTCATATTTTCTAGAGGATCTCATGATATCAGCATAATCAATTATAATCAAGCTTGGGACAAAACCTTTCAGCGATAATTTTTCTAGATGATTTCTAATCATCATTACAGTTGCTGAACCTGTTGGGTACTCTTTGATAATTAACCGTCCAAGATCCATATCTTCATATTTTTTGAGAACTTCATCCTTTCTATCAATGACTTCATTGCTTGGGATGTCACAAAAATTAGAGTCGTACCTTAGGCCGACAGCTGTCTCTGAGAGTTCAAATGTATAATGAATAACATTCTTTCCTCGACGGATTGCCTCAGCACCCACACTTACAAGAAAGTGGCTCTTTCCAACACCGGTGTTGGCAGTAATTACACCAATCTCACCTCGTCCTAATCCTCCATTTAGAATGTCTTTCTTGTCAAGCTGAGGGATTCCAGTTGGACAAGCACACCTGCTAATATGAACAAATCTAGCCTCTGCATCCTCCATAAAGTCATGACCAATTGAAGAGGGCATGCCTACAGAAAGAGCGTGTCTCATAAGATCCATTACAGACTCAAGCTTTCCGTCTGAAATTCTTTCAACTGCCTCTTCTAGGGCTTCTTTCATAGCTTGCTGCTTGCAGAAATCAAGTGTCTTCTCCTTGACAAACTTAAGATCCCCCACATCTGGGTTCATTCTAATTCTATGCAAGAATTCAACTATTTGATCTCTAAGGATTATATCCTTTCCCTCCCTTAGGTCGTCACGAACTATCGTGATTAAGAGAGGTAGTGTGGGAAAGTCTTTATATTTGAGATAATAAGAGAAATATTTATCTGACAAATATCTCAAATATTTTAAATCAAAATATGTCGGAGTCATAACCTCCGACATTTGTGTAGACCAGTTCTTGTCAGTGATCAGACACTGAAAGATCTTCTCCTGAAAAGACTTGCCATATTGCTTAAAGTGCGCATGTCCCTCAGAAGCAAACTCATTCATTATTACTACGTTTTCCAATGTTCCTCATTGATAGAAAAAGGTGATCGACATCAAGATTCTGAATTCCATTCTTTATCATCATCCTGATTAGTGATATTTTATTTGGTGTTGGACTAAAAGTATCAATTAAACTTTCAATCTTTTTAATTTGTGTGGGCGAGATGTTTGAAGTGTCTAGATACGTTAATTTCCAGTTCATTCTAATTAGGTTCTCACTGGCTGCTATTTCTTTAAAAATCTTTGGTGATTTCTTCTCCTGGGCCCTTTCTTTTGCTTCTGAAATTATGTCTAATATAGTGCAGTCGTCCTCTAAGGCCATTGAGGGAAATCTTTTTGATATTGTCTTAAATCCGGCACCCTTTACACCCTTTATGTTATCAGAAGGGTCGCCACATATAGCTTTTGCAAGACAGAAGTTGGCTGGGCTTATTCCAAATTTTTCTATAACTTCTTTTTTATTGACAAACTTCTTCCAGGTAGGAGAGAAAATCACTGTTCTGTTATCTAGAAGCTGGTAGTAATCTCTATCAGAAGAGATGATAACTTTTTTATCATCTCTAAATTTATATCTAGAAAGATATCCAATAACATCGTCTGCTTCACAGCTATCAACATAGACCTGAATTACAGGAAGCCTTTTTAGAGATGATATTAAAAAAGAAATTTGATCATTTCTATTCTCAATTGTGTTGGGAATGTCATCATTTTCATAAAATCTGTTTAGTTTTTGAGGTCTTCTGCTCATCTTATATGAGGGAAGAATATCCCTTCTCTTTTTTGATCCCCCGCCTTCCCATACGACGACGACATCTGTGGGTGTCATTTCAAAGCATATCTTCTTTAAAGCGTTTAAAAATCCAACAATCCCACCAACATGCTGTCCATGATCGCTCATCGCAGGATGAGCAACATAGTGCCTCATAAAAAGATTAAATGCATCAACCAGAACAACGGGTGTTACCTTGCTCAAATTACACCTCACTCAATTTCAAGTGCAACTGCCCTTACTTCTTCATAAGACTCAATATCAATATCTGGATCTTGATTAAATTTTTTCACCATTGCTTTTTCAAGTAAGTCGTCAATATAACTAGAATATTCTGGATCTGTTATTATGTCATTAAAGCTTGCTTTATGAAATTTTTTCTCAATAATAGACTCACCAGTATCGCAGTCTATCACAGAAAACGTCTTCCAGGATCCAGTCCCAGAAACACCTACTTGATTTTTACCAATTACTTCAGGACCATTCTTTCTCAATAGGTCGAAAACTTGCTCGTGTTCTTTAATGCCCACGCCGAAGTGAATCTCAAAATCAATCTTTCTAAACGGGGGAGCAACCTTATTCTTGATTGTCTTTGCTGAAACGTGTATGCCGATGACATCGTCTCCCTCCTTTATCTGTTGACCTGCACCTAGTTTAATTCTTGTTGACGCATGAAATGGTATTGCCTTCCCGCCGGGTGTTGTATCGGGATCTCCATACATCACACCTATCTTAGTTCTAATCTGGTTAAGGATTACAAATAGAACATTTTGATTTGCAATAACACCGGTTATCTTTCTCATTCCCTTAGAAATCGCACGAGCTTGTAATCCAATAGACTCCTTGTCATAATCACCAAGAAGCTCTGCCTTTGGTGAAGATGCAGCAACAGAATCCCACACAATTGTTACAGGAATATTTTTGTCCATTGCCTTGGCTTTCATAATTGTTGCTTCTGCAATTGAAAGAACTTCTTCTGTGCAGTGAGTGTCGACATACACAAATCGGCTAGCGACATCAACTCCAAGCATTTTTAGATTCTCAACAGATGTAGCATTCTCTGTGTCTATGTAGACTACAATACCTCCCATTCTCTGTGTTGTTCTTGCAATCTGTGTTGCAATATGTGACTTTCCTATAGAAGGAGGGCCAAAAATCTCTACAATTCTTCCCTCTGGAAGACCACCATCTCTTCTATTTGAACAAATATAGTCAAGAAGCTTTGACCCTGTGCTAATCCAGCGATTAACATGAGTTGGAGATTCATCTTGACTCAAGTTATAAGCAACACGGCTTCCGTGCTCTTTATTGAGAGATTTAATTAGATCACTAGTAAAATCATTTGTTTTTGCCAAACCGCACACTCCTGGTACTTAAAAAAGAGAGGGAGATAAATTCTCCCTCTCTTAGTACTATATCATTCCATCAAATCTGCGAAAGCATCATCAAGAGACTTATAACCAGAGCTGTCAGAAGAAGATCCCGAATTATCAGGTGCGGGCTTCTTAGAACCTCCCATGGAAGTTCCCATAGAGTTGTCTTCCATATCCGAATTCAACCAGTCATTAATAATCTTGGTAAGTTCGTCATATGACTTGCACTCATACATCGCAGTGGGATCTGGAATTTCAGACATCCATGTAGATGCTTGCTTGCTATTTGTAGAGAGATCTGTCTCCTTTCCTCTTGGTCGAACAGTAGTTGTTGCCCACTTTCTTCCAGCCTCTCTGGTGCAGGTGACCTTGACATCTCTTCCCTCTGTTGGGTCTGTAATATCGCCGTAGTCTTCATCTAGCATAATATTAAGAAGTGACTGATACACCATCTTTCCAAATCCCCAGATTTGAACACCTTTGTCCTCTTCTCCTCTAACGATGATAGGGGCATATACGCGCATCTTGGGATAGAGCTTCTTTGCTAGCTCATAGGACTCACGAGCATCATCACCTCTAAGCTTAGTAATCAATTCCTGAATTGGGTCTGGGTCACCAAACTGGTAGGGAGCCAAGAGTCCGGGATTATTTCCAATATTATAGTAGAAATAAAGCTCCTTGAATGGCTGTCCGTCGTTGTCTGGAAAAGAAAGAAGCCTAATAGTAGAATCCTCACCCTCAGTGGGCCGCCATGTGGCTGATTTCTTTCTTCGATTTCCGCTTAATGCATCAAGCCTTCGCTGTAATGCTTCTCTATCAAATGCCATGATAACCTCCTAAATTTTCAAAATGGTAAATTGGCAATATCTCTTTGTGATAAATTAGTATCACAATTTAAAGATACAGTCAAATAAGAGTTTGTTCAAAAATTAATATCCCTTTATGGGATAGGTCATCCAAGATCCTGATCTTTTTCCTCCTCCGTATCCTCGCTCATTGGCATGAATAGACCTCTCTCTGGCACCGCCATCATTTCCTTTTCCGCCGTCAGGACCTGTTCCAAGAGGGGTCACTACACCTGCGACTCCCGCTGAGACACTGAATTCGTCTAAATCGTCTTTTTCTTCATCTTTTTTTTTAGAATCATCATTCTGTAAAAGTTTTCTCTCTTCCTCTTTAATAATTCTTCGAAGTTGAGATCTTGTTATCTTTTTTCCTTCATAGTAGGATTCCATTGGCTGTGTTTGAACCATAGAGATATCCGACTGTTGTCCGCTATCAGGAATCGAGAGGTCATCTTGAGCCTGCTGAGAGTCTAGATAGTCAGATGCAACTTGATAAGCAGCTTTCTTTAAATCATTGGGAAGGCTGTTAACTTGATCATCTGTCCCCTTTAGGACATCTGTAGCCTTTTTGAGTCTATCCTCGGGCTCCATGTCATCTAAGATTTCCTGCATTGTGCTCTCTGGTGAAGACATCATCACATCACCAGCTACTGATAGTGCACCCATTCCAGAGACCATAGGAATTCCCAAGGTTCCGGCTATTCCTGCTGTTGCAATTCCCTTCTTAAGTCTGTCAGGCATAATGTCAGAAAGTGACTCATTTAGCTCTTGTTTAATTATAGCCCTTATTTCTCTTTCACTTAAGCTTTCTGGTCTTGCTTGCCATGCTGAATAACCATCATCTGCCCTGTAGCTAACTGCAAAATCATCTCCTGCATGAAGCCTTTCTTCTTCGTCAGATAGAAATTCCTCCTCGTCTTCCTCACTTGCAGGAAGATATCTCTGCCCATAAGCCATTCCCGGGTGTGGAAGATAGCCTTGTCCACCATATCTACTAGGACTGTCTTGAACAGAGCTCTCATCACTCTTTCTCTTTGCTTCTTTGACTATCTCTTCTACAAATATTCTTAACGTTGACTCGGACATTCCAAGACTCCTTATTGATTTATTATATCTATTCTCAAGCAATCTAAATCTTGATTCAGAAATTGGACATGCACACCCTGCAGCTTCTGGAAATCCAAGATCTTCTTGATCTGAAAGCATTGTAACGCCAGCGGCTGCTGCACCGAGCTCCCTGTCCGATATTTCTTCTCTAGATGGGTCAGCAATCTCAGGTTCTACGGGAACATCTTCAACAATTTCATCTTCAGCCTCAACTGTCTTTGGAAGTTCTTGCGCAAGACAGAGAGTTTTCTCACCACTTAGGCCTGCGTATAGGGTGCCAAGCCTCGAAAGAGAAAGTGCTGGGCTAGATCTAATTGCAGAAAATACAGGTCCGAATCCACTATCAAGTCTAGAAATTGCTTCTTTGTATTCGGGTGATACAGCTTCTAGTGTATCTGATATCTCAATCACGTTTACAAACATTCTAGCAAGATTTGAAGACAGGCTGAACACAAGTCTTTCAACTGGGAGTGATCTAGTAAAGAATCCTGTAATACCTGACATAAAGTTTACAGCAGGAACAGTTGCAATTTCTTCAGGAGTTGCAGCTTGTGGTCCAAGCTGACCTAGCCCGAGTACCACGAGTGAATCGTATGCCTGAACCAATGTTACAATTGCATCCTTGAGAGATTTAAGAAACTCTCTAAACAGATCTCTCGCATCTAACCGCTGTTGATCGTCCATGGAGCATATTCTCTGGATAATTGTTATCATCGGACCATCGCTGGGATCTATAAGGGATGCACCAAGATCATTTGAACTAATTCCAACTAAGTCACACATATTCTCAATTGCAACTCTTCCGCTTTCTGCCTCTCTATCGAGAATCATCTTTCCTATTAAGACATCTATACCGGGTGCTGACAACCCTAAGCTCTTAAAGAAATCTCCAATAACGGATGGAAGAAAGCCCTCACTAAGGTTTTTAATCCCCCTCTTTCCTGAATTTGGATGAACTCCAATTGAATATACTGGAAGCTTTCTAGTTCTCAGGGAAATATTCAGCAAGTCCTCGTCATCAGCATATTCATCTTCCTGTTCAGGAAACATCGGGGGCATCTCAACATCCTGGTCATATCCTTTATTAACCCTGCCAAGGCCATCAGTGGATGAAAATCCGCTGTCAGCATGCATGGATGGAGACCCTGAGCTTCCTGAGTATCTTGGTCTTCTGGGTCTCCCTAGATACTTAGAACCATCAGAATCAAAAGCAGGCCCCATTGGGACCATAACGCCGTGACTGGAATAGTATCCAGACTTACTCTCGCCCTTACCTTTCACATTATTAAATATTCAGATCAACTAGCTATTGCTAATTTTGAACTTGTGAATTACCATTGATTTAGCATTTTGCAAAGCAAGGGCTAGTGTAGGCTCATGCCCAACGTAAAATCTATTTTCTTCAAAATGTGAGCCTGCAGCAAGCTGAACTGATATCCACTCATCAGATGACATTGTCACACCAAACGACTGAAGCAGGTAGAGGGATCTGTGAGAAGTGGACATTCTATTGAGTTCATCATTAAATTTAAACATCTGTCCTAATTTTTCTCTGTGCCAGTCAGAGTCCTGTGAAATAAAGTGATCTCTTTCAACTGATCCCACTTTTCCTATATCGTGTAAAAGTCCTACCTTTAATATAGAAGATGTCTTCAGCCCAAGATCGTGTGATTCATTTATCTTTCTCATGGCTGAGGTTACATCAAGTGAGTGTTGAATTAAGCCTCCGGGATGAGCATTGTACTGATCAAGTCTCGCAGACGCTGGACATGTTGAAAGTCTTTCTCCCAGAGATTCTAGCATGTGATTTAAATTATGATCAGAAAGCCTTCCACAAAGCTTTTCAAACACACTCCAGTTATTCTCAATTTCATCTAATGATAGCTTTATATTCATAAGCACCTCTTATAAAAGTCTATTCTATTTAAGAGAGATGTACACTACAACTTTACGATCATCATCAGATCTTTTGTAGCTTTGTCTTTATATCCACACGGATTAATGATATACCTACTAGTAGGCATAACCTTGTTATCGAGAAGGTATCGAATTGCACAAGCAATTTCCTGATCTGTAGTACCCCTGGTTTTTGGATCCCTAAGATAGACAGCAATTTCATTTCTACTTGGGTCTGCAGATATTTTTTCTATTGATGATCTTAGCGGAGAAGACCCACCTCTAACATGCCCCATAAGAGAGCTTGCAACTGATTCAACATCGTCGAGACCAGGAGAGTAGGTCGAAGACCGTGCTCTAGAAGGCTCAGTTCTCGTCGAAGATGGCGAGGTCAGCCTGCTTGTTCTTCCGATAGAAGGGGTGTTCTTTACATCAATATTATAATGCTTCAGCAGATAGTAAGATCCCTCAGGTGTAATATCACTAAAAGACTGTCCCTTTCTCAGTATCATCTTTCCCCTGATGGGTTCAACTACATCTGCAGATACAGCTTCGCTAGGCTTATCCATAATAAGCTGCATAAGATATGCAAACTGGCCCTTATTAGTTATGCTAAGGACTTCAATCTCCTCTCTTATAATTGATCTAATCTTGTTTTTAGGTATTTTCATGGCCACGTCTCAAAGATAAGTATTTCGACGTCAGCTTATGATCTCCATAGAGACTGGAAATTTTCCATCTAATTTGGGAAGTATTAATGGATTTTCAATAATATCATTAATCCTCACCAGATCATCACAGTCAACATCAAAAATTAGGGCGTCATGAATGACAAAGATTGGCCTGGCTCTAATTTCTTCATTCGATATCTGGTCACAGAGAGATGAAAAACCAAGAATTGCAGCATCAGCTGCTGTCGACTGTATGAACCTATTGACGAGAAGATGACCAGAGTCTGAGTCAGGAGTCATCACCCTTCCGTACAGATTAGTAATAGAACCGTTCTCAGAGAGCTGAGACTTTAGATCTTTCTCAAGCTTAGGGATCTTAAAATGATTTCTGATCTTTTTCAAAATCTGTCGGCTGGAATCGTTAGACCCGAGCACCTCAGAAAGCTTCTTTGCAGACATCCCGTAAAGGCATCCAATTGTTGCTATCTTGGCAGACTTCCTGTCAACTTCAGAGTTCAGGACATCTCTTCTTATTAGGTCATATATGTCACCGTCAAAAGGACTTCCTGCAGTGCAAAGGGCAACCCTGGGCTCAAGTGAGACAAAGTCTATCTGGATGATCTTCCCATCGGTGTATCTAGACCTCAGCAGTGACCGTCTATCCTTTCTCATAGTTAGAATTGAAGGGCCGCTCTTGACTGTTAGCCTTCCGCTACATGATGATGTCTGGCTGTATGATATCTTGTTTAGAAGCCCCTGACTGTCCGGAATAAAAGACCTAAGTGATCCATCTCTCTCACCCGGATTGTCCAGTATCTCATACAGCCCTTTCTTATCAATCTTGGATCGATCTAGAGACTGTAGAAACCCTCTCATTGTCACGAACTCTTGTCCATAATAGGAATCATGATTAGATCTCAAGAGTTCCCAGATTTGGTCTAGAAGCTGCTCTAAGTGAGCTTGGAACGTCGATCCCCGGAGAACCCATCTCCAGGGAACACCAACAGAGCCGTTTGGTCTAAGAATCGACCAGGACTTGTCGTGACTCTCAGACGGAGAGACCTTTAGGCTGACACCCACCTGGCTGGCGAGAAGATCGACGCTTCTCAGGTGAGAGTCAGAAAATCCGCACAGCCACGCGTCATCCGGGACGAATGGAGACCAGCAAAACTCATCACCGTCACTAACCAGGTGCCTGTCACTTCCAATCACATCCTTATGAATACACACACGCATGATTAATTATAACAGGGGCCTATAGATTGTTTTACTGGTCGAAGAGAGCACCTGAAGACGTCAGCGTGAACTTCTCGAGGTGGTCGAGACTTCCTCCGGATCTCATGGTGCTCTCAATTCTGGTCGAGAATGACGGGTATAGCTCTCTAAGCTGGTCAATCTCATCTTGTGTCCAAGTTCTTCCAGCGGGACCTCCGGGATCTGCTGGAGGGTCAACGTAGCCGCCATTGTCAAGCGACCCACCACTGATTCTAGCCATCTCATCAGAACCCAGTCGAGGAGCCCAGGTGACGGGAATATCCAGGTACTCGCTAGTTGATTCTTCAGCAATGTTTTTCATGGATGCAAGTGCTGCTATTAGATTTGATCTAATTGAGGAGACACTAGAGAATGCTCCAGCGGGTCCAAACTCAACGTCAGATGTGAACGTCCCAGGAGATATGTTGTGTGTGACTGACCTAACAGTGAAGATATTGTCTGCTGTCGTTCCAGTTTTCAGATCAAGATAGAATTCCTGTCCGGGATGAAACATCGGATTTCCAAGACCGGCTGCTTTGGCTGTCACTGGAACGACTTGAACCTCGCTGACCAGGGGATCTGAACCTTGATGTGTTTGTGGATCACTTTGATCTCTGAACTGATTTGACAGGAGTGCATCGAATGTACCCCCACTAGACATTCCGCTTATTGTGACCTCTGAGAACGGACTGAATGCAGTACCAAATTGAATTGTCGGGATTCTAGTCTTGATAAAGTCGTGAATTGCATCTCTGCTACTTATAAATACAGGCACCTTCACCTCGTCCTGTTTATTACCCTCTCGGTTAGAATCTGACTCAGTGGTGGTGTACTCCACTGCCTCACCACCGCCTCCTCCAAATATTGAAGAAATGGTAGAAAGAATGCCTCTTTCTCCCCCGCCGGTATGAGTTACAGTTGAGGCTGTTCTCATCGTCGTTTCCACACGATCCTGAACTGTCTCAACCCTGCTATCAGCCCCGGCAACAACTGTATCCCTATTAAACATATGGGTCTGCTCACCGTCTGAAAGACAGTCTAGAACTATCTGCTCACCTGGGTGAGCTGATGCATTTTGATCATACACATGAATTCTTAAGATATGCTTTGTTTCGTCAACATCACCTATCTGCTGACCCTCCTCATCGCACAGGACCTTCGGACCTGACTCAAAGAGAACCTTAATCACAGGAACTTTAAATCTGGGTCTAAATAATCCACAATGATACATTCTCTTGGAAAGCCTTTCATTGAGACTGAAGTCTTCGTCGGCTGACGTGTAGGAGTCTCCCATTTCAGTATTTCGACGTGAGTTTTCCTGGCCGAGCGCTTGACTGTAGGCATATAAGTCAGAAAATCCATATGCTTCCGCAGATGCGCTATTTGTCATGCCTGTCAAGATTCTTATGACCCCGTTGACAGTGATCGTTCCAGCATTTTCTATGTACTCCGCAATCTGTGTTCGTAAAGATGAGAGCTTTATGGGAAACGAAGATATGGCATAGTTTATCATCGCACCAGCAGAATCATTCATGCCATAAAATATCATCTGAACCTCGTCAAATCTGTGTGAAGCACACAGTGGCTTTCCTATCAACGATGTCATCACCTTCCCTAGAGAGACATATTTCTCGTCCAGCCTGGATTCGTAGCGTCGATGAGATCTGCTAGCAAAGCTCAGGCTGGCTTGAAGTTCTGTGTATGCGGTGTTTGATACTCCCATTATCAGATCTGTCAACCACGGATCAGGCGATGGTGAAGTAGGCTCGAAACTTTCTAGAATATCTCCCATTAGTGATGATGCTGTCTGGGTTCTATATGTAGAACCCGGTGCTTCGACAAATCGCTTGATAAGAACGCCCAGCTCTTGGGCTGCTGTTTCGACGGACTTGTCACCATTCATCATTTCTCTGTGTATGGTCTCAGCAGCAATAAGGAAGCTGACATCGACCAGTGTACCTGTTGCGTCTGTGCTTCTCTCATAAAGCTTTGTAAAGTCTCTAATTTCTGCTGAAAGATTACCAGTAGATAGCTTCTGCTGTCTGTGTATCGCATTGATGTCACGCAGTATGTCTTCAATTAACCTTAGCTCTACAAACCTTCCAGTACATGCGTGAATATTTTTGCTCTCTTCGCTCCCTGTTGTTCCCATCTCCAGGGTGATCTTAATTTGACCGGCTGAGTCCATGTTATAGGTACCTTTAATTAAGCGATACTTCGCAGTATTTCTAAGAGAGTTAAGAAACTTTCCATACGGGCTTCCCTTTGCAGGATCACTGTGCGGATGAGACCAGCCAAATTCAATTCCAGCTGTTACACGACCGAATTGAGCAGGTGCTATGAAGTGAGCAACCTCTCTAAGTCTTGTTCTATCATGGAGAGTCATCGAGACTGTAGCCCTCTTGAACCCAATCAATCCGTGACCTGATAGATACTCTTTGATCTGGACAGAGTCAAGCGACATCATTGGTTGAGTAGGGTCAAGTATCTTTTGGGTCCTTTGAGAATTTATATTCATATTGACCATAGTCTGAGGGGATGTGAATATTTCCATCCCAGATCTTGTTGATAGAGAGACTGATGTTTCAACATCTTCAGAGCCTCCTCCGAAAAGACCCGCTCCTGGTAGAGAGAAGCCTATAGAGTTGTCTGGGCTTGGGGCTACACCCGGACCTAGTCCGGTCTGCATTCCCCAGTCTGCTGAACCATATTGAACTGTTCCATCTCCAAGGAATGTCACTGTGGTGCCAAGTGATGCCTGAGATTCTTTTCCATCTTGTACCATCACAGATGCCTTGGCTACTTCAAATTGAAGCTTGATAAAAGGGACAGCTAAAGACATTTCAACTGTCGGAATTCCGCATGAAAATAGTGCAACATGAGATGTATTTCTAGTGTTAAGATTGACATCTAGACTTGGAATCACAATCACAGACAGATTTGGAGAGTTTAGTCTGTCTGGATTCATCGGTGCGGAATTAATCTGACCGTTTCCAACGAGATCACCTCCATAATGTTCAGCCCAGGAGATTTCTTCATCACTCGCTGCGGAAAGCCTATTCACAATCTGAAGCCCTGGGTCAAAATCACCTCCGTTAGCGAGGGTGCGTCCCCTAGATTGGACAAACCACTGCCTAAGAAAAGAATTCCTAACGGCAGTCTCAGTAGACAGAGTCCCTAATCCGCTGATATTTGACCAGACTTCGTCAGCAGCATCCGAGACAATGCCTACTGCAACCTCCGATCCTACCTCTCTGGTTGGACTGCTCTGCGTGGCCCGGACCTCATCCAGCTCTCGGCCTAAGGCACGGGCTTCTAACACTGCCAGGGCATCACGAGTGGGTCCTTCGATTGACCGCATTGTATTGTAAATGTCCATATCAGCAAGCCCAATGTCAAAATCATGCTGAGCTATTGTACCGTTGCTGTTGATGTACTGGACAGAAATGACGGAATCTTCAGTATCCAGAGACCCGCCCATCGAGGCAATCATCCTTATAAATCTATCTTCGTCGGCAGAAGCAGTACTATAAGTCTCTTCAGTCTCAGAGATTGTGGAAACAATTGACGGTGGCATGTTGTCAAACGCAGGGGTGTCGCCGTGTATGCCATTCAGCGGGGGCTTTAGAATATCCACGATTCTTCCATGAAGCAGGTACCTGGATAAATCATTTGTCGCGATATCTTGACCGCTCAAATCCAATCCGGCAGCCCTGTAATGTTTCTGCTTAGGTTGAATTAAGCCGATATCCAGATCTCCGCCCATGTCTTCAAAGTACACCTGAATCTGTGCTGCTATGAGATCATCAACTTGAGATATCGATGACACCAGGCCGCCGCCGCCAAGCATATCTGAAATCATTCCGATGAGACCGCCTGTCGACAGAGTAGAGGGCTTTTGATTCTTTATCCTCCGCATTAGATCGACTGTTCCTGTTACACCAATTGACATATCCAGAAATTCTTCAACAAGCTCTGTGTGATCACTGTTTGTTGGAATGGTCAGAGCAGCTCTACGCTGATGTGGGTTTTGACCATCATTGCCTTGACCCACTAGCCGAAGGTGATCTTCTTGAGTTCCCCCAAAGGCAAAGTATGCCAGAAGCTCCTTCATAGTAACATACGGAGAAACTTTTCTTTCTTTTCTAAGCTTCTTCCCGTCTACGATGTTTTGTAAAATTCCCATAGTTTATCCAAGATATGAATACACATCGCTGGGTCTGTCTGGAATGCACAATATAGTTCCAGCGGGAACTTGCAATCCCCACCCGATTCCAGAAGCAGCTGCTATTATCCACCATAACGCCCCATCTCCATAGATTCCGCCAGCAATTGTATCAAGTCTCTCTGATTCGCTTATAAGAATAGTCCTATATGGAATTAATCCTGCCCTTATTCCGGTACGAATATTTGCAGAGCTTGTATTCGTTCCATACGACCTGCCTCCGTTAATCTTCTTTAAAAATGTGTATCTCGATGTTGACACCTGTTACTCCTTCTTAAAAGTTTTTCTATGTGCACTTTGATAAACTGCTTCGGAAGCTGCTCCGTTATCATTGTGAGGATCTCCCCCGGCATATCTCATAATCCTTCCAACATTGTAAATGGGTGCTCTATTGTACCCTTCACTATCAAGACCGGGAGGAAGATCGTGAATAGGTGCAAAAGTGATCGACACCTTGCACAGCATTGGTGCTCTAGATCCCCAGTCAATTTCCCAGGGAGTGTTATCATCAAGCCATGTAAACTTAAGATTTTTAATCACACCTGCAAGGCCTCTTCCCTGTGTGCTCTCGAATGCTCTAGTGACTGAGTTATTAGCTGAGTCCATAAACTCTCCCGCTGTTGTCATCGTGATGCTGTCTCCGATTCCGTCAAATGCTGTATTTTCTGCCTTCTTGTTAACAATTGCTGCAAGTCCAGCCTTGACACCTCCGAAAGGATCAAGAATGGGAAGCATATATCTGTTAAATGTATCACTTGGATCATGATGAATGTCAGAATGAGTGACACGAAGCTCTGCACCCATTATTCCCGGTGGCACGTTTGTGTCAATAACTTTAAGCTTATAAAACGTCTTTTTACGAGACTTGTCATTTGGAGATGCGTCTCCGCCCCTTCCACGTCCAGAGATTGTCTTTCTGGACCTGGATAGAACAATGCACTTAACTGGCCTGCTAAATCTTAGTGTGTTTAATCCGTTTAAATCTTCTCCATTTGCAGAAAGAAGCGTGTATGGCTTTGATGTGTTATTTGCCTTGACAAAGACGACAGTTCCAAGCCCAGTTATAAATGAACTTTTACCTGGTCTATAACCAGGTGTGTCTTCATCAAGAGCACCAGGATCATTATCAGGATCTTTGTACCTGCTTATAATGCTATTCAACAATGGGCTGGCAAATCCATTAACTAGCATGTTTGAAACAGAGCTCATAATTGCACCCTTAATCTTGGTTGCAATCGGAGAAGATGCGATACTAGCCCCTGCGCTTCCTGCAGGAATAAAGTCCGTAATGCTGTGACCAAGCGGGCTTCCGTATGCTACAAGAAATGCTGTTAATGCAATTTCACTTAAGATATCCCTAATATTTCCAAAAAGATCTAGACCTCCGCCTCTATTAAAAAGTCCAAATCCGACTGCTGGAAGCTCAGGCTTTACATCAAATCCTCCAATGCCGAAAATTCTAGATAAATTAAACTTAGAATAGTTACTCTTTACAACGTCTCCAATTCTAACCCTAACTAGCGGAGATGCACCTATGACCTGACTGAACGGCTGAATGAACTTTCCGTGATCAGCTGTTGCTAAAAGATCTCCCTCAGTCCACTGGGGATAGACTAGTGTAGTAAGCTTATTGATTTTCCACCACATCTCGTCAAAATCTTCTTGAGATGTTGCTGCAATTGTAAATCCGAAGCCCATTCCCCGCTTTGTTCCTTTGTAGGTCTGAACGGCGTCCATTCGACCATAGCCAGCAGTCTCAGAAAATTCTGCAGTATAGTCATCAGTAAGATCAGACAGGAATGCATGAAATGATATGATCTCATTAGTTCTAAGATCGTGGAAGTAAAAGGGCATATACTCAGCATCAAGCATGTTCTCGACGGTCTTAACTACCTCTTTTGGTATTCTTGCTCCGCCTGTCATTGCATCGCCTGTAAACGTCTGTTGAGCAATTGTAGATCCTAGCATTGCCTTTGCAGGATTAACTCCCTTTGCGCTTGTTCCCATTTTAATGCCCGCTCTAATGACGCCCTTTGGAAGTAGATACATGGATGGAGTTGCAGATGTTCTCATTGACAAAGCTGATTGATTAAATCCATCTGATGTCCTGCTCTTTGACACCCTAGTCGCTGGACCATCTGGCATACTATCAACGTCCCACATTCCTCGACTTTTAGATAGACCTAGCTCAATTCCAGCCTTTGACTTCTCTAAATTTAGAGCAATATCTCCAATTATTGCAAAAGTATTAAGAAGCCCTACAATCCTGCTCTTTCCAATTGACCGTATAAGCTCATTTGCATCATCAGCATTCTGAAAAGTTGAATTCTGAAAGACATCCTTTTGAAGTGAATGAACAGCAAGAAGGATCGATCTTGCAAGTACTAGTGTATACCCGGGTGACGTCTTGACAAGCCTGCTCTTACTCTCTATTTTAGATGTAAGGTCATCAGCATTTTCTTCATTTATTTCACCTAGATTTTTATCAATGCCAAGAAGAAATTTTGCTCCTTTGTTGACAGCTTTCTTATATCCGTTGTCTGTTGGAACTAATATTGAGTTCATAATAAAAGAAACTCCTGTCCTGACATACTGCTGATTCTCTCCCATGAGATACGGGCCCCTAGAAGATCTAACCTTCTTAGCACCCTCAGCGCTCTCTAGCGCAACCTGTTTAAAGCTATCAATTGCAACAAGAGCGGTTTTAACAGCTATAGCTGCTCTTGCCCTAAGATACTGCTTATTTGCCGGATTAAACGACTGGTCACCATCTTTCGTCATAGATCCAAAAGATGTTGAATTTTCTGTATCACCAAGTGTCAAAAAATCTCCCCTTCCCGATCTTGCTGATTCTCCTCTTATTATTGAATTTCCGCGATTTATCTGTGCTGATTTATTAAGATCTAGAATCTGAGGAAATCCATCTACATTCTTTGCGCGAAGGTCATGCCTTCCAATCTTTTCAACGGGAACTGTCGAAGATAAGTTTTTCTCCGGATAGACTTCATTACCTTCAGTATCTAAAAAGCCTCCCGACTCACTTAGCAGAGATCTTCCTATTGCCTCTAGCTTTGCCATTCTAACATTAAATGAATCACCGTCAAATTCACCAAATTCACGCTGAACTGTAAGTGTATCCTTTAAATTAAAATCAGAAGAGCTCTCATCACCATTGACATATGGATTTCCAGAAGCAGATCCTGCCGGTGTGAACCTGTTGCTTTCTCTGAGAATGTTAACTGATGCATTGACGATCTGCTTCTCTCTATCTCCTTCAGGAGTTGCTGGGTATGGTCTAGGAGACCCAGCGTAAATATTCCCATCTGTTCCCATGTCCTTTCCAGATATTCCGGGAAGAAGTGTATGACCACTTCTTCCTTCAATCTTATCGACTATGTCTACAAGCTTCACGTCATCTTGATCAAATTTTCCACTATTTGAATTTTGAATTAGTGTGATAGACTCTGCTGTAGATGTTCCCATCTCAACAAAGACCCTTTCAGCTCCCTGATTCTCAGGATGAGAAAGTGGATTTCCCCTGATTGCTGATATCGCCTCCTCGTTTCCTGGCTTGACACCAAATACGACATCAGCATTCTGCTGAATAAAGTTTAAGTAATCACCGAGGATTCCGACATCAGCACTAGATAGATCAAGAAGCTCCTTTCCAGTATTTGGGTCAACACCAAGATCGTCTCCCTTGTTGATTGTCCCGTCACCATTATCATCTCTAACAGTATATGAGATTGAATCTGCACCGAGCCCTTGTGATGATAAAAAGTCTTTTAGTGTTTCTCTGGCCACTGTATCGCCTCCGTACCTACGTTATTTGATAATGCTCCGTCACTTACAATCTCTCCAACAGTATCCACGAATGTAAGAACTGAACTCTCATCAATAAGAAATGCATCTAGAATATTCAATGCAGACTGAAATCTTTCAGATGTCTCTCTCATCTCCGACAATATTATCTCCTGCTCACTCTCAGAAAGCTCTGAAATCAGATCCAATATCTCTGGATCCCTCTCAAGTTGCAAAATTAAATCTTCCATCTATAATCCTTAGTCTGATATTGTCTTCTCAAAGTCGACGCCGTTAACACCTGGAGATGTAAGAAGCATGTCCTTGAGCTCCGCCAGCCTCCTACCCGCCAAGTTAAGTGTGAGATTCAAGTTTATAGGCCTCTCAGCAGCAGCCTCCGGTGTCGGTGTAGCTCCCCCGGTTCCTGTCCTTAGTGCCTCAATACTTCGGGTAATTGCATCAACAAGCTCTGTGATGTTTCCAGCAGTACCGCCTGCCCGAGCTGTAGCTGGGCCAAGGTCAAAATTTAAACTTTCTCCTAGGGTTGTAACCAGGTTTTGCATAGCCCCTCCCTCATTTGCAAGGGCTACAAGTGTGTCATCATCCGAAGGTTCTAATATTGTTCCATCATCTGTAACAATCACATCGTCGACATCGTACCCTTGACCGGGTAAAGGATTACCTTGAGCGTCTACATACGTCGTTATCTCTCCAATGGTTGGAATGTGTGTTGAGGTGCGACTCTCAATTCCTGCAATAATTTGATCACCAAACTCTTGACCTCCGCTTCTAGCGGCAGCCAGTGCCTGCGAAGTCGTCATCTGGTCAGCAATATCTCCTGGTAGCCTCTGTGCGTCACCTGTGACAGCTCCGAGACCGCTGGTGACCGAGTCCAGCATTCCACCGTCTGACACCAGCTCCTTGATTCCGGTGACAGTGTCCTGTAACTCCTCCTGCATGTGTGGGGGAAGAAGCTTCTTTGCCTGGTCAATACTGCCAACACCCAGGGCAAAGTCTGTCAGCGCTGCCTGGGCCTGGGCGGCTTGATCTGTCACACCTGCAAGGTCATTCATTGCAATCTGGTTGAAAACAGCATCTGTGAACTCTCCCTGCAGCCTTGGAACCCTAGCAATCTCATCAGCCAGCGAGGCAATTGCCTCAGCACCGGTTGGAACCTCCATCTCTGCAGCCGCATCCTGTAGCTGCTCCATCGACGTGATCTGTGCTGTTGGGTCGAAGAGTCGTTTCGCAGCCTCAATCTCTAGACCAGCCTGCTCTGCCAGAAGTCGCTGCTGGGTAAGTGACATCGTCCTGAAATCTTCACCTGTTGCAAGAAACGAGTCCCTCAGCATATTCATCGCTTCCATTGGGTCACGGTTTGCTGCTTCCATCATGGCCATTGTGTCTAGCTGCATTCCGAAAACAGTGTTTAAGTTTGCAAGAGATTCAGATGCTGAGTCGAAGTTTAGATACTTGTTTGTCACAGCAGCCAGGTCTCTCATCTCCAGGCCGAGCTCCCTCAGACTTCCTGCTGTCCTGGCTGCAACTTCTGCACTGGTCTCACCGAAGGTCTGGACATCTGTCATCATCTCGTACATGCCGCGGGCAATTGCCTTCTGTGAGTCCCCTGTTGCCTGTGAGACTAGAGCAGAGTGAGCTGTGACCTCACGAAGAATCTGAGTGCTGAACTCTCCGGAATGGCTCATCCTCGCGTCCATCATGTCCATCATTTCTGTTGAAGAGAACCCTAGGCCTCTCGCCATCATTGCAGCTTCTTCTATTTGCTGAGATGCATCGGATCCCAGGTCTCTCATCGCTGCGAGGCCACTTCCCACAGAGAGGTATATCTCAGAGGCGTATCCCATGAACTCCTCGGCAGATCCAAAGAACTGTCGATATCCCTCGGTGTAAAAATCCTTGTACATCTCTTTGATGACGCCACCGACCTGGAATTGAAGCTCTGTAGCACCCTCATTAAATTGAGTTAATTGGGTTCTAAAGTCTCCACCGAGCGTTGCCTGAAGCTGTGTGTACAGGTCTATCTTTTCTTCACCGAGAATTCCGAGGGCTTTATAGGTCTCATCTATTCCATCCATTCCCTCTTTCGCGGCTGTGCTGAAGGCTGAAATCATGCCAGACAGGGCACCCCTGCCTGAAGATGCCATTGCGTCAAGGGCGGAAGCGCCTGCTTCAGCTCTCTCTGTTAGCGTCGCGAGCTCTTCATTCACTCCATCGAGTTCTTGACCTGCATTCTTGAATGCGTTAGCAACGTCAATCGATCTGCCCGAGAGTTCAGACAGGGCCGCAAGTGTCCCAGGTGTAACGCCGGTGTCGTCGATCCCGACATCTCTTAATGCAGATCTAATTGCGTCTTCGCGAGTAGTCACTAAAGCACCTTCCTGATCTCTAAATATAACAGTCGTGAAATATTAGGAGAAACTCTTTCGTGTTCCTAAGAGGCTGACAGTGGGACCAGTCTCCTGTGTGATCTTCTCACCGTCTCTTTCTTCTGCTACACGCTTCTGATCTTCCAGCATCTTGTCGATAAACCAGCTTCTATATCTTATCGGCATCTTTCGACTCTCTTCATACCCAAAGCCCAGTCTTTTCGCAAGCCAGTAAATCTGCTCAAGAACAGTTTCTTTATAATCAGACGGAAGGCCAAAAAAAGCTTGCGCCCATGGGGAGGCTCACCTCCGAAACCTTTCCGCATGAAGCGCATTTCATATTTCCCTTTGTATCTATGCCGGGCTCGTTAAGCACGATAAACTGTCTTAAATTTCTAGAATCAAGAGCTGGCATATTTTCTATAAACTTATTCAACTTACTCTTATCTTTCACACCGTCAATAGAGACAATAGCTGCCCTAAGCTTTCTAGTGACCAAATTGTCAACCTCTCTATCTGGAAAAAGCTTTCTCATCTTTTTGACTTCTTCTTCCATTATCTTATCATCTCTTCCTGTTAAGAACTTAAAGAATACTGTCTTTCCAGAAACTGGAAGTGTATATTCAAAACAGTTTTCTCCTGGACTAATAGGGTCAAGTTCAAGCCTCTTAATGGGAAGCTCACCTAAGTTAAAAGTGCTTTTCGACTTATCTCCACACACGGGACAATTACAAAATGCACTATACTCTACTCCATATCCAGTGATTCTTATAGAGATCATAAGTGCATTTCTATCACCTAGCAACATATCATCAACATCAACGTCGTCGTCAATAACACATGATCTAATCAAGTGCTTAATAACTGTTCCGTTACTTATTAAAGCCCTAGATGATAGAATATCCTCCTCCTTTGCTGTCATTGCCTTAATATTAACTGTTTTCCTTCCGAACATACTGCTATTTTGAGAATAGACCTTTCCTTCAGACGGAATCGGAACTGATTCAACAGGAACTTCCCACCCAAAATCAGAAACCATAACATCTCTTTTCTCAATTCCTTGGGAATGTTCAACACCGCCAAAGATCTTATTTCTATCTTCTCTATTTTCAGACACAATAGTCTCCTATGATATTCAAATTTAAATAAACAATGATTCATTGTAAACTAAATCAGACTCACAGTGTGAGTCTGAAATAAGAATAAGAAGAAATACTATCAGTACTGTAGAACGCAGTTATCAAACCGGATTGTCATATCTACAGCCATCATTCCGCTGTCATCATCGTATGAAAGATCACCATACTTAGCGTTCTGGAGCCAGCATCCCTTTAGATCCCAGAGCTCAACAACAGTTCCAACTGGATCTAGAAGTTTAAGCTGACAGTCTCTCTTGTAAAAATCTGCGTAACCAGCTCTTCCTGAGACTGATTCGTAGTGAGTTCTAAGCCACTCCATGACCTGCTGCGCACCTGATGGCGCAATTGGGTCGTGTAATGAAACTGATATTGTCTCAAATTTCATACGTCCCGCAAGGTATCTCATAGAGTTAACATACTTGATCTCAGTCTCTGTGAAGCTAAACCCAGGACGGGCTGCAGACTTGATCAAGAATGCATCGATTCCCTCGAGGGCAAATACCCATCGATATTTTCTCTTGGGTTCAAACTTATTTGGAAGTAAGTCATTAACTGAAAGTGTTTCGGCCATTTTTAAATCTCTCCTGACGGATTACTATTCTAAATATATCTCTTATTAGTTTTTCTAAACTTCTGCACCTGCATTTGTTACAACAAAGTCTAGTGCAACGAATTCAACTGTCCTAGTTGGCTGTACAAATATCTTTCCTCTGATCGTATTGTTTTCAATATCGGCCTGAGTTGTGGTAGTTGTATCAATTACAACTTTAAACCTATCGAGTCCGCTTTGCTCCTGAATTTTTTGAAGAATTGGATTAACTAATCCTGAAAATTTCTCAAGAGTTTCTGTTCTATTTGGTTCAAATAGAAGCGTATTTGCAACAGCACGGACTTTTCTTCTAATGTCGATTAGAAGCCTTCTTACATTGACTCTATCAAGAGCAGATGCAGCTGCTTGAAGAGTCTTTTGTCCCCATATGACGTAACCAGTTCCGGGAAAGTCAGTAATCGGGTTAATGTCTGCATCATATATTGTATCAAGATTTGCCCTATTTAGATCAACAGACGCCTGAGTCACTGAAGATAGAGATCCCCTTGTAAATCCTGCTGGTGCGAACCACGGATGCCCTATTGCGTCATTAAGTGAAAATGCACCAAGTACTGCTACAGACGGTGGACATCTAACATTTGTACGTGTAGAGGGGTCTTGCATAACAACATCTGGAAAATAAGCTGCAGCAAACGATGAATCAAGTGCTCTATTCTTAAATGCCGCAACAGTGTCTGAAACACTTATGTCCTGAGCAGATGATGTAACAACATTATTGAGCACATCTCTCTCCTCTATGTCCATCACGTAGATAGCGTCAAATCTATTTTCAACTGCATCGGTTGCATAATCTGTAATCGATTCATCTCTCATGCCTGGAATTGCAAGAACCTTGATTTCAACATCTGATTTATTCCCAATAATGTCAATAGCCTTTCTGAATGATGCAACTGTTGGACCTTCTGATCCGCCTTGTGAAGCTGAATCATCCATCTCTCGCTTAGCAGCATTGTCATTTAGCGCTGACTTATCCTTATCGAAGATATTGACTCCGTCGAATCCTCCCTGCAAGAAGAATGAGAATTTTGCAAACGTTCTATTTCCGACAACTCCAAGATCATCTGCACTAAAAGCTCTTGTCTTTAGATCTCTGTCTATGGATATTCCACCGCGCCTCTTGTATGATGCGCTGACCCATTCTTTCGGATCTGCGTATGTATCCGATCCTGTTCTAACTGAAATATTCTCTAGAGTAAATTTATTATTATTAAATCTATCTGAATCTATTATTCCGTTAGCAGCAGTGTCAGCTACACCTGCATTATTTCCAATTGAGAATTTTTGATTAGATAGCGCGAAGCTTGGAAAGTACTTTGTGTAACTTACAAATGACTGATCAAAGAGATCTGGCTTATTCGGCTCAGACACATCAGTCTTTCTTGTAAATTGAGTTCCCCAGTATAGCCTAGAATCAATTCTCTTTTTATTTCCTGTTCCTAGAGCTATATTATCTCTCATGGGAACAGGTGGTTCAACAATCTTCTTAAGTACATTGTATGATCCTGAAAGCAGGATTCCGCTTTCTGCAGCTGCTGCATTTGCAAGTTCCATATTTGTCATGGGCTGTGTCCCTGACGTAACGAGGTGACTATATCCTCTGTAGCCTAGTGGGAGTGCGTTGTCTGGAACCTCACCTGCATCCTGTTGATCGCTGACCTTAACTCGAATATATCTAGATCTGTTTGGAAAGTCTCCGTCGACAACTAGCTTCTGAGAGTCTGAAGATTGATCAAAGTCAAAATATGCTCTTTGATCACCGACAACTCTTGCAAAATATCTATCTGAATCTTTGTCAAGGCTTAGCCCCCTGAATGATTCCATTACAGATTTCTCGTCATCTGTATCAAAGAAGCTTCTTACAACAAGGTCGAATTTTCCAAACTTATTTACATCGGAATTTGACTTAGCAAGATTTTCAATTGATATCTTGTATTGTGTATTTGTATCAGCACCATCAGATAGAGCTTCTACTCTAAACAGATCATATGGCTTTCCACCAAATTTTTGTGATATAATATACGGTGATTTTGCATTACTAAATCTATCTTCAAATGTCCTGTACTCTGGTACTGTTGAGTTTCCACCTGCCTGTGTCGGCTGGCTTAGTGCACCAGTTGTCATAAAGACAATCTCTTCTGTTGTAATGTCTAGCCTAGACCCTGTTAAGATTCCAGAGCCTGTTGGAACTGCAACTGCAGAATGAATATCATAGTGTGAATATAACAGATGACCTTTCTGCTCAATAAGTTTTGGATCTGTATTTAAGACTTTGGAAAAGTATGAAGGTGAATTAACATCCATTGATGCTGTTATGACCCTAGGATCACCAGTGAGACCCTTGTGACCGTTTAGGAATATTGTAAAGTTTTGATTGGCCATAACCATGGATCCTGTCAATGTACCCCTAACTGTGCTATCTCCAAGAATTCCATTTGTAGTTGATGCCGGTCCCGTTCCTGCACCTGTTCCTGCAGAAGTCGTACTAGATGACAGTGCTAAAAGAACGCCAGAGGGTGCCATAATTACACCTCTTAGTACGGGAACACCCTGCCATGCTTTCATGTCCTGATCTGCGCCAGAGTAGTTGATAGTCACTGCAGGTGTTGAAATTCCAGCATCAGTAAAGTATGAGCTACCCGCAGACTGTGACATATAGCAGCCGAGAAAGAAAGTATTTCCTGCCTGTCCAGTATTTGCATATGGATTGTGACCAACTATTCCGTTATCCTGTACCTGTCTAGCACCGACCACGAATCCAGCATTAGTAACCTTTCCTGTAGAAGAGTTTCTTTTCTTGCCATCACCGGCTCCGAGAACTCTTACATAGGTAAGAGCCTGTGCGTTCTTTAGCCACTCGTTAACTGCAAGCGGTCCAAATTTTTTCCCATCAGTGCCTCCAAAAGCGGAAACAAACTCTGAAAAGTTAGCAACAGTAATTGGGACAAATGCTGGTCCCAAATTAGCTGTACCAATCACACCAGCAGGAACGCCCGTAGGCCCTGTCTGGCTGGGTGATGAAAGATCAATTTCTCTTGTGCTGACACCGGCACTTTTGAATGTCAATTCAGGCATCCTGACTATCTCCAAAATTTCTAATCATTAAATATAGGTCACTCAAAACTTACACCTGAGTTGGTAATAATGAAGTCAACTGCAATAAACTCAACTGCGCGTGTTGGAACAAGGACGATTCTTCCATTAAGTCGATTAGATTCTACATCTTCGACAGAATTATTGCTTTCGTCCATGACAACACGGAACTGATCTATTCCTTGTTGACTTTGAATTAGTGCTAGCAGCGGTGTAACTTGAGATATGAACTTAGATCTGGTAGCTACAGTATTTTGTTCAAAAACAATTTTTCTTGCAACATCAGAAATAAGTCGCTTAACTTCTAGAAGCATTCTTCTAACATTGACTCTATCAAGAGCTGACCTTGCCTGCTGAAGAGTTTTTTGTCCAAAGATTACGAATCCGGCTTGTGGGAACGTAGCTATTGGGTTTATTCTAGAATCATATAGACTATCTCTATCTGCGCTATTCAGTCTTGTATCAACGTTAGTAACGTTGGATAGTGCTGCCCTATTAAATCCTGCAGGTGCGAACCATGGATAAGAAACAGCGTCGTTAAAGCCTAGGGCAGAAAGAGCTGCAATTGAAGCCGGCACTCCTACACCGTTTCCTGTACTATCGTCTATCATAGTAACATCAGGGAAGTAGGTTGCAGCGTAGTTGTTATCTACTGCTCTTCCGTCGAACTTATCTCTTGTCTTTGCAACGTTCGGTCTAAGGGATTCATTGTCGAATATTCTAATGTCTCCATCTGTATAGCTCGGTATATCCATCAAGTACACTGCCTGACCGTAATCTCTTGTCTTATCAGAAGCGTGATCTGTAACAAAGCTATCTCTAATTCCCGGAATTGCAAGTATATTCATTCTTGTGACAAACGGATCTGTCATAATATCAATTGCAGATCTGTATGAAAAGACAGTATTATTATATCGACCGGATCCGACTCTAGATACAGCGTTCAGTCCAATATCTAAATAACCATCTGCAGCAGGTGTATCTGTGCCAGCTTTTCCTCTTGCATCTGATGAACTTGCTCTATCATTCATTCTTGACATATCTCTATCAAGAATGTTATTTCCATCGAATCCGCCATACATTATATTCGTAAATTTTGAATATTGCGTAAATCTATTAAAATATAGAGATGATGTTAGTGCTAGGAGAGTTCCCAGTGAAATTCGTCTATCAACAGAGCCCTGCTGAGAAATTGCATAATTCTTTCCAACCTCAACAATTCCATCTCTAATGTATGCCGCTTCTAGCATGTGCTCATCAGCTGTTCCAGTTAGACTCTGAACAATTGCAACATCTACAGTTCTCTCTGAGCCTGCTCCGATCAGCGTTGTACTAAGCCCAACCCTGTTAAGTGAGAATCCATTGTTACAGAAGAAGTCAGCACCTGATCCTGTCACTAGAGCATCTAGTTTTTCTATTCCCAGGACCTTTGTGAAAGATCTAACTAGCTCATTTGTCTCTGATCCGGCGTTTGCATTTAGAATTGCGTCACCCAGTGATCCTGTTCTCGGAACTCTTTCTGTTCTTATTCCCCAATAATACTTGTTATTAACTCTCTCGTTTGTTCCTGGATAACCTGGATAACCAGACTTAGCTGTTGTTCCCATTGTCACCTTAAATCTCAGCGGGACAGGTGGGACGATTGAGCCTGAGAGAGCATGAGGTTCATTATGAAGAAGCCCTGTAGTTCCAGATCCCGATATCATCGCAAGCCTTACGCCTGGAGATGCTCCATTGAGAACGTCCTTAAGTGTTTGAGTAAGATCAGCGTATTTTGTACCATCAGATAAAAGATTATTTGTCTTAAGAGTCGGAAGCCCTCTAAATCCGAACGGAAGTGCCTTAGCAGGAATATTTCCATTCTTAAGATCATCACTTAGAACTATTCTGATCCTACTTGAAACATTTGGATAGTCTCCCTTAACAACAAATCTTCTCTCATCTTCACTTAGTGCATCAAAGTTATATTTCACACTAAGATCACCAATCTTTCTGGCAACAAAGTTGTCGTCAGTGGGATCAAGAGTGCAAAGCGGATATCTCTCAACAACTTCTGGGGCTGTATCTGTATCACCAAAATTTCTAACTAGAACTGTAAACGTTCCATAATCACTCTTGGGATCAGTAGACATCCTAAGATCTGCTATTGAGATCTTGTACTTATCAGAAGTATTTGCACCATCAGCCAGAGTTTCGAAGTAAAATAAGTTATATTCTTGTGTACCAAACATCTGCGATATAAAGTACGTCGATTTAGACGGACTATATCTTGTATCAAATCTTCCGTACATGTCCCGATATGACTGGGATGTGTCACCTGAGCCGGCAGATGTTGCAGCTGAACCTGAGAGGATAGCAGCATAATTTGAAACAGTTGCTATCTCATCTTCAACTGCAAAGTCAGCGTAGAGAAGATGTTGCTCTTCTTGAAATCTCTCGGGATCAGTATTTAGAATTTTTCCAATATAGTTTTCATTTGAAGGATTAAGAGATGCTGTTAGGATCTTAATTCCAGGGAATCCCTCATCATTTGAAAATCCTGTCCCTGCAGAGCTAGAGATAACGATCTTAAACTTCTTATAGTTTACTGAGTCGTTGATATCCATTCCTACATTTACGACATCACTAATGTGATTATTTAAAGCTTCATGTCTATAGTTTGAATTATAACTTAGAGCCTGAACACGACTTCCTGTTGATGTGAAAATCATCCCTCTGACAAGATAAACCTCACCTCCGCCAGATACATCAAAACTGATGTTATCAGTAAAGACAGGGTAGCCAAATGCCTCATTTGTCTGAAGGGTGTGCTTAGCTGCTATGAACTGAACAGCACCCCTATAGGCCTTATTGTCCCCTGAGACAGCTGCGCCTTTGACTCTGAATCCTGCATTTCTAACTGTTCCCTGGCTTGTGGTAGCTGAAATATCTGTACTGTTACTATTTGCACCTGCGCCAAGAACTCTGATGTATGTTACAGCAGTTCTATTTTTAAGAAATTCATTGACCGCATATGGGCCGAATTTCTTAGAATCTAAATCACCAAACTTATCTTTAAAGTCTGAGAAAGACCCTAGAGTCACAGGAATAAACGCTGGACCAAACTCTGCTGTTCCAATTATGCCTGCAGGAATTCCTGAAACTTCTTTGACTCTTTGTGATAAATCTATTTCCCTTTCAAAGAACCCGGGCGATCTGAAGGTCTGTTCGGCCATAGATCATTCTCCTTTAATCTTATACACACATATAACTATTGACCTAGACGCCAATTGTCCTATTCGGTGTTATCATCATTTATAGTTTCGAGATCTACTATTATTCTGGAAGACGCGACAGTCTCACCAGACCTCTGATTTCTTGTTAGAACTTTAACAAATTTATTAGTTTCTTTACCTGTAAACGGATCTTGGATTGTATCAAGAAGGCGTATTCCCTGCTGCCCTCTTTGATCAGGCTGCTCTCCTTTTTTATTTAAAACTTCAACATCAGACAATATAAATTTATCTATATTGTTTTGTGAAGGTCCCTTTGCTTCAGTTGAAGACACCTGTGTAGATACTTGCTTTACACCAAAATCAATTTGAGGAGCTGACAGATATCGCCTAAATGGATTTGGTAGATCATCCATGTCTGGTGCTATAATAAATCCAGGAACCTGGATAGAGAAACTATGCTTAATCACTCTTTCAGAGTCTGTGTAATCACTAAAATTAGTATCTGCAGAGAAATTATTCTGAAAATATGCAAAGAGCTCGTACCCTTCTCTTGTGATGATTTGAAAACCCTTATCCTGTCCATCGAATTGGACCAATAGTGACTGTAATAGCTTATTTGCATTTTGCATATATTGGTTCCAGAATGTTACGTTATATTCAATCATTATGAACTCTGGATATGGAATTGTTATTATTTCAAATATATTATCCTTAATATTTGGTGATAAAAGGTTCCCTGATTTGTTACTCCTGTAAGAAAGAGTGCCCCTATTTCTTCTTGTCGCCACAGTTCCAGGCTTTGCTCCCAATCCTGGAAAAGATGTAGTGTTTCCAAAGTTTGCACGAGTAGCTACATTATCTTGATTTTTAAGCTTTAGTTTGTTAATAATATTCTGATACTCTCTATCAGGCCCAGCTAGTCGTCTTTTTACTGTATAGGATAGCTGATCTCTTGTTGAAATCGGTGTACCATATGGGCTCTGTGCGGGTGAATAGTCAATCTTTCCCCTTTCAATTGAAATAATAGGAAGGATCAAAGTATTGTTAACATCCCTAAATGTTGCTGACCTTCTAGTTAGAGCAAATCTTTCTCCAGCTGCAAATACAACTGGGACCTTTCTTGGATCACCATCAACTTCAATTGAGAAATTAAGTCTATGATCAAATAGTTGAAAGACAGCTCTGTCTATTTCCTCTATTCCACATGGGGGAATGAAAAAATCCTCTGCTACGTTTGTTCCTTCAAACTTCTTTGGAATTCCTGCTGACGGCATATTTTAACCCCTATTACTCATCGTAAAAGCTAGACCCAGACCTGCCTGCTGTCCCTCTTCTTGAAACCTCAGCCGGACCGTCGATCGGTTCTTCAAGGACGCCCTTCTTGCGAAGATCCCTTGTATCTCCTGTTGGACCAAGCCTGTTATTTTTAAGACCACGTTGCTGAACAAACGTTTCCTGAACAGCGTCTTTATCTGCATACTGTTCAGAAGTTGGTCCAAATATCTTTGATATAAACTGACCCTTTCTTGCCTGCTTTCCTTTAATTGTGATAAAGCTCTTATACTCAATCTCTCCAAAGATATCTTTAGAATCTGGTGCTGTAATTACTTCAAAAAAAACAGTGCCGTAGCTAAAGAAATCTCCCTCTAGTATCTTGACACCCTTGTCAAGTAAGTCTCTTTTTTGAATGTAAGCTTCAATTGCATAGTATTCTTCACTTCCAAATCTATCTGTCTTTATCGTCTGAGGTTCGTACTTAACAAGTGCATCCAGCGCTATTGGATTTTCAAAAATCTTCTCAGGTGCTTCCTCATACACATCATGAACATTTGTCTTTATTTCAGATATTGGAAAGTAATAGATCTTCTGTCCAATGACATCTTTTACAATCTCCTTGCCAATATCGTTTATTAGATCAATCTCCCTCGGTGTAATAAAAAGTCTAGCCATCTTTTATCCCATAAAAATTGACCACCCATTTGGCATGGGTGAGAATCTAAGTTGTTTCTGTATAAACTCTGATCTTGCAGATGCTGTCTCCATAATCTTGTCATATGTAAGTGTATCAAGCATTTCTTTAAGCGAAGTAACTAGCTTATCTTTATCTTCTCTTCCTTGAGATATTAAATTATCACCGTTTAGGCTTACTTCTGCTCCTGGAACTGGTATGCTTCCAAACTTAGATCTAACAAGACCAAGTTGCTCCCTAGATAGCGCAAGGCAGTACTGTCTAATCCACTGCCTTCCGATGCTATTTATTTTATTATAATTCAAATTACCAAACGGAATGTTAGAGAGGTTGGACACTCCATCTATTGTTTCATCGTGGTAGGCAGGATTGAGTGGGTCGGGATGATACATGACCCTGATATAGAGCTTTTTAGGATCAGAGCTGCTAGGTTTTGGAAAGATCCTGATCTTAGTTCCTATAACTTTGTATGAATAGTTTGATCTTCTAACCCTGTTTGACAAATCTAGCTGTCCAGCTCTAAGGATATCTTCAAACACAGGAAGCACATAGAATATTGTCTCAGGCGTAAATGACTCAAATGAAAATTCATTATTGAGATAGTTTATAGCGCTTGTTGTATCAAAGAATCTATATGCACCCTCTGGACCAAAGTGAAATACCTCACTTATCTTAAGCTTAGTTCTAGGGGCAGCATTTGATGATGATGTGAATATAACGTCACCATCTGAATTCTTAAGCTCAGAATAGATATCGTAATCCTGCCTATCCTTTTCTAGCTCTATTGACCCTGAGATCATGTTGTATGATCCACCGACACCTGCTTCCATGGCGTAAGGTTCAGCAAATCTAATTAAATATTCAAGATTCTCTCTTGGGTATTTACCCTCTGAACCAGACATATGACCGTCTGAACCCGTTGTTGGCATTCCAAGAAATTGAATTAGCTGTGATTTTGCCTGATATTGATTTAAGATAGAACCATACTCTAGACATGACTCTTCAAAGTTTCCCCAGATTTGTTTCTTTGTCAGCTCAACAGACAAAATATCGTCTCCCATCTTTCGCTTAACGAAGGTGACAATATTGTCAGCCTCTGATTGAAAGTCAGAATCAGAATCAAAAAATCCAAAGGGGGTTGGACCAGTTGTATTTGAAAAGGTCGACATCGACACTCCAGTTGCTTCAATAACTATCAATAAGTATTGACTCAAACTGGAGATTAAATATACAAAATAGAGAACACGTCTGCTACTATGAAGTCTTCAGCATATTTGAATAAAAAACTTTTAAAGATTTCTTATTTTTTACTCAATTCCGCCTAGTGCTGAAATAGCAACAAGCCCTGGTAGACCTTCCCTAACATAAACACCTGAGAATAGTGCATCAGTTCTCCCGCCAACATATGATATTGCAGCCTCGAGCTGTGTACTAATTGCAGGATCAGATGCCATCTCCTCTGTTACGACAAGAAGAAGAACACCAGTTCTTATCTTTCCGCTTGGTGGGGGACAGGGTGACTTTGTCATGCAGTTCTGATAGATCATGGATCCCAAGTTAGAATCACTTGGATCCCTAACTACCGTGGTTCCAAGAAACAATCTTCCCTTTGTTGAAAGACATGCCTCAAGATCCTTAGAGTCAAATGTCTGTATCGGAGATGATTCAGATGATAGCTTTAGGACCTGTGCAATCAGCTTTGCAAAGTTCTTGTTGGCTGTAGGGTAAAGCCCTAACATTCCAACCTTTCCCCTTAGTAGCTGCAACTGTCGCTCATTGTCTATAACCACATGAGCTGATCCAGAGACATCCGAAACCAGAGCCTCATAGTTCTTCTTGATTGTTGGATTCAAGAGCTCCTGGGCTGTAGGTGAGGTTACAACATAGACAACATTGCCTGAAGCAGAGACAGACTTAAGATATCTTTGAAGTGATGAATCAAGTGAATGGCATGAGCTGCCTGTGCCACCACCGCCACCTGCAAGAACAAACAGCCAATCAACTCTTCCAACCTTAGATCTGAGATGATCTTCAACTAGAGCACTGTTGTTAGATAGAATCTGTCGTCCAAGTTCAACATTTTTTCCGACACCGTCAGCACCAGGAATTAATAGAAAGTGATCTTGCTCTAGGCCTGTAGGCTGATCCTTATCTGTGGTATTGACGACCAGTGTTTGCGTGAATCCCATGTCAATGAAAGCCTTAGCCATCTTTCCGCCTCCGCCTCCGACACCAATAAAGCCTACAGAAAGTGATGAAGGTGCTGTATTTTCAGGAAGAAGTGTTTCACTGTCTGACTCTACAGCATCATCATAATCTGCTACAAAATCAAAATCATTATTTGTACTTGTCATATCTTCTTCAGTCTCCCGTTTGGGTGAGCCTATCTCTTGCTCTTGTTCACTATTATTTTCTAGTGTTAAGTTATTTTCCACTACATTTTGATCGGCGTAAAATCTAGATTTATCTTCTTTATTTTTGCGCTTTTTTGCGGGACTTTCTCTACGATCTTTTCTTAGATTTCTTAAGCCAGATGCCATAAATTAACCCTGTATCTAAATATTCATAAGATCACAAAAGGTATAGACACTATAAAAGCACCCCCTGTAAAAAGAGGTGCTTTTAATAATTAAGCTACTAGACTAAAGTATCAGGTAAAGATTGCTGTACCGTCGCCGTTAGCATCTGCAGTTCCCATAACTCCCTCAACAAGCCAAACCAGCTTTGCGCCACCGCCTGTTGCTGTATTACCAGTTAGGACGGCTGTGAGTCTAACCCATGCACCGACCGCACCAGCACCGTTTGCGAGGTTATCATCAAATGTGATCTGCACATCTGTGCTTCCGGTAGCGACAAAAACCTTTGCGCCGTTCTCAGCAGCAGTCGGGAGGTTTGCAACACCGCCGACCCAATAGTCATTATCATAGGCTGTATTAATGGTTCTATCCTCATTACTAGCAACTGTTTCAATGATAAGGTATGTGCAACCGAGCATATCTGAAGTCACCTTTGGCATTGTTATCGTTGTCGCAGCATCCTCATCAAGAAGTACAACACATCCGCTGTCTCCCTTCTTCAG
>Ga0209756_1000074_pt1 | contig 91907 bp, 79 predicted proteins | sample ETNvirenome_6_85_FD_184071 | JGI IMG/M metagenome (GOLD analysis project Ga0209756, IMG submission 184071) | Marine viral communities from the Pacific Ocean - ETNP_6_85 (SPAdes) (version 3) | ecosystem: Environmental > Aquatic > Marine > Oceanic | place: Pacific Ocean | collected 2013-06-19 | reverse complement strand
ATTCAGCTTCTATAAGCGTTTTGATCTCTTCTTCAATCAATTGTTTAAGTTGTAATTTATTCATAGTTTAAGCCCTATACATTCCTGTAAGTCCATAAGCAGCAGTGCTTCCTGGCCATCTATTTTGTACACCTTTTCTAGGTTGGTGTGTCTTCTCTGCCCAATCCAAATCAGTTGAATTTTCATCGTCTGGTTCTAGCATCCAGTCTTCAACGTCATCTTCATATTTTTCTTCCCGATCATAAAACGGCTTTTCTTCTTCAATAAATTTAGCAACAACATAAATTGCAACTTCAATTGGATCAACTTCTATGTCTACAGGTGGTTGAATGTTTGCCTCTAAGGAACCATAAAGGTTTCCGCCTTGTGTTGAATCAAAAACAGTTACACCCTTTTTAGAAAGAAATTCAAATAACCTGCTTTGTGAAGCATAAATGTGATCTCCCATTTCTTCTTTTGGAAAAGAAATAATTTTAAGCATGTGTGGCATAATCACTATATCTATTTCTGGATGGTCAAATATAATAAAACTACCATCAAGCGTTTTTCTAATTTTAAGATCTACGGTTGCTTGTGGTGGCTTTTGTTCTTCGCCGGGAGGCATCATCCCTGGTGGGGCACCTTCTGGTGGTGCAATTCTAATATCGAAATTTGGCATTAGTCCTGTGTCTCGTTTGTTAAAATTTGCATTTTTAATACTTGTGTCAACATCTCTTTATTAAATGGTTTATTTTTAAAACTCTCGATTACATTTAATACTTTCTTTGTTTTTTCAATCATATCAGGATCAGCTTTTATTTCTTCTTGGGTGAGCGACTTATTAATTAAGTTCTTTAGCCTACTTAATTCTTCGTTTAAAAATATTTTTAATTGAATGCCGTTATCATCAAAGGAAGTGATGTATTTTTGCAAAAGCTTTTTTTGTTCTTCCAGTAAAGTGCCACTATAAGATTCATTAAATCTTTTAATAAAGGTTTTATAAACTAAATTTGTGATAGGCGCTTGTTTGTCTTCGTTCAAGCATTCAGAAGAAGTTAGCTTATTTAATAATTCTTTTTCTAATAAGACTTTATTTTTAACAGAAACGTCATTATTAAAAATTTGTGAAATTGTAGCAAGACTTTTATAATTTGGAACAAAATTAGAAAAAACATTTTTTGATAAATTTCTATTAATTTTTGATATAAGTTTGCTTTGTTCAATAAACAACTTCTTTTTATCTATTTTTTGATGTGCTTGTTTAGATTCTTGAATTAATTTTTCTGCGGTATAAGGATCTAAGTCTCTAATTTCGTTTAATGTTTTATAAAGTTCTAATTCTTTTGCCAGTTCAGTGCCTTGTATAAAGTACTCTTTAATCAAAGATGTAATAAAATTATTTCTTTGTGGCTGCTTCTTAATTACACTTTTTGCTATTTCGCGGACTAAAGTTTCATATAAAAATGCTGTATTTCTTTTTTTATTGTGTTTTGTTTTCATTTTCATTTTCATTGTTTTTAGAATCTAACTCCAATATCAAATTTTTAATCTCTTGATTCGCTTCTAAAATCGATTTTTCCTGTTTCTCATAATTAGTCTCATTTTCTTCATAAATCGCATTTTTGCCTAAACCAAACAATTCCATGGCACCTTTAAAAAGATTTCTTTGTGTTGAGCTTCCTACTTCATCTGCCCATTGGCCTTTATAGTGCCTTCTTCTGGCGCCCATGTCTCTTTTGTCATACGTGACAGGCTTATACCATTTCCCTTTAGATTTAGAAGTGGTTGTAGCCTTTGGTCTGCCAAACGCATCTTTCTTTTTTATTTTATACCAGTCTTCTTCATCACGCTTTCCCGGCGATGCAATAAGATTCGTTTCTTCGGGGCCTTCTTCTGCTGCGACTTCTTCACCTTCGCCAGCTTCTTCTTCGGGAGTGCCGGCTGGTAATTCTTCTGGTGCGCCTTCTTCTGCAGGTGGTCCTGCGCCTTCTTCTGGTGGTGCGCCCGGGCCTTCTAAGCCCATTCCGCCGCCTGCTTGTTCTGCTGCACCAGCCATTTGAGCCATTCCAGCTTGAATAACTGTTTCAAGAGCTGTTTGGAATTTGGCATCAAAGAACATCTCCCTCTGAATGCGAATAGCTGTTTCATCTGATACTCCAAGAATCTTTTCCCAGACCCATCTTTTGCTAAAGTATCCTTCAGTTGCCGCGCCTGCTGTATCAAACTTCATTCTCCAATGTTCAAGCTCTTGCAACTCCGCCAATTGTGAAGGATTGTTTAGAGATAAACTAAACGACACTAAATCATCAGCCCTAAAACCAAGTGTGTAAAGGTGCACAATACCAATTTTTTCAAGCTCAGTAATTATTGATCTTTGTAATCTTTGAATTGTTCTTGCAAAACGAATGTCTTTTTGTGCTAACGTTGTTTTATCTTCTTCGCCGCCTTCGCCACGTGCAAGATAAGATTGAGGTATTTTTAATGCTGAAAATAATTTGTCTCTTAGATATTTAACATCATCAATATCTCCAGTGTAAGTCCCGCCAGGAAGTGATTCTACTTTTGTACTTTGTACTCCTCCGCGCACAGGAATAAAATAATCTTCGTCAACGCTCATTGGATTATAGCGCAAATCAACTCGTCCAGTGTCTGCATCTACAACTTGATTACGTTTCATTGAAGTAATGGCTTTCTGCATATATTGTTCAACATCCTGTGGATTGATTCCGCCAACATCAATATAAAAAACTCTTCTTTCGGGAGAGCGCACAATACGATAAGCCATCATTGCATCTTCAAGAAGGGTTAACTGGCGCCAAATTCTTCTTGCGGGTTCTAAAACAGAAGTACCATATGGAGCATATTTATCATTACCTAATATTCTAAAGTGTGATATCTGCCAGTTCTCCAAAGTTATGCCGCCGGTGTTCCATTGAAATTGAACATAATTTGGATTTGTTTTATCTTCGCCTTCTAATCTTTCTACCTCTTGTGAGGGCAGACCAATTACATTTGTTACGCCGACTTCAGGATTTAAGTCTAAGTAAAGAAAAAAATCACCATATTTACACATCGTGCGACACCAGCCAAATAAGTTAAATTCAATATTTAAAATATTATAATATAAACTTTCTAATATGCCTTTAATTTCTTCATTTGTGCTTTTAATTGTTAACATTTCGCGTATATTATTAGATGTAGTCATTTCGTCTGCGTAGATATCTAATGCAGAAGCAATTTCTGGAGTGTATTCCATTTGATCAAAATCAACATAGCGTTGATTTCTATTTTGCTGCGACATAATATTTGCCGACAAGTTATCAAAGGGATTGTACGACAACCTTTGAAATTTCTGCCCTGCGACATCTTTAAATCTACTGCCATATTTATCTAGCCTTCTTCTAGAAAGCTGGCGTGTTGTTTGAGAACGATAGTTAATTATCGGGCCAGAAAAAAGTCTTGTTAACTTCTTAAATAGTGGCCACGTTGCGTCCTTTGGGTTTTTATTTCTATTCGCCATATTTTATCCTTTTAATAACCATAAATGTTCTTTATATAGGTTTTCAGCTTCAGTTCTTTTTGTATCCAATTCTCGTGCTTTAGACCTTCCAATCATCCCTGGTATGCTGGTGTCTAAAACAGAATCACTTCTCATTATAGCACCCAACATGGCCTTTTTATAGGCAGAATCTCTTTGATTTTCTATAATTGCAGTATCTCTTACCCAACAACCTATTGCACATGCCATAGTTAAATCATCATTATATCCCTTTTGTGCTTCTGGGCGTCCATTATTCCAAATAAAAATATCTAATTCAGATCTAAACCTTGAAGAATAAATTGTTATAATTTTATTTCTTATAAACTCTTCAAACTTAGCTACTAAGAGAGGGCGTGTTTTAAGAGAGGTTGTAAACCCGGCAATCGTTCCAGTTCTAGATTCCGCTGTTAGTTGATCAACATATTCATGGCTAGACTTAACTGAAAAATATATATTAGGATAAACTTTTTCTATCAACTTATCCAAAACAGTATATCCAACAGAGTTGTTTTCTACAACAACCATACAATCTCCGTATTCATGCCCTGCATTAAAAACTATACCAGAAAACATATCAGGAGTGACCTTTCCTTGATATTCTGCTATAATTTCCATAGTTTCTAACTTGAATATATGAAAAACAGAATAATCATTACCATCACCTCTTGCGACATCGGCAGAAAGTAGATAAGTATTTTCTGGATTATATTCTTCCCATATCCAGAAATTTCTATCAAAACCAGTTCTATATTTTGGTGGTTTAATCTGTGCATTGATTCTTGCGATGTCGTCTGGGTGTATAACAGTGTCGCCAGAGGCATTAAAATTGCATTCTAGCTCTTGCGCGATTTGACGTCGCGACATGTTCCTTGTTTCTTTTACAAACCATTCGTCATCGCGATCTGGGTGTATATCCCACAATAATTTAATGGGGTGAAAATTACTTTTCTCTGCATCGGCATCAACATATGTTTTATGAAACCAATTTCCAACACCATTTGGTGTTGAAAGAGCAATACAACGACCGCCTGTTGAAAGTGTTGGATATAAACCAGTCCATAATTCATCTAACCCATCAACATGTGCAGCCTCATCGACAACTAACAAAGAAAGAGCCTCTGAACGTCCAGCATCTGCAGAAGTTGAAGAAGCTTTAATTTGAGAACCATTGCTTAATTCAAAAGAATTTCTATTATCAATTTTCACCTCTGCTATTTGAAGCCATTCGGGGACATGCTTAAGCATGTGTTTAACTTTTTTAACAAGATTAGACGCTGTTGTATACTTTGTTGCCATGACAAGAACATTCTTATCGCGGTGAAATAGCATCATCCATACCACATAAGCTGCTGTAATCGTTGAAATGCCAAGCTGTCTTGCTTTTAAGATTACAGTAAAACGGTGATCTTCAAAAGCCCTAATTAAATTACTTTGATAATCATAAGTTTTAAAAGGGATTAATCCTTCTATTGGGTGTGCAATTCGCGCATAATTATTAATAAAATAAACTGGGTCTTTGCCACATTTTATAATTTCTTTACGAATTTCCTGTTTGGTTAATTTGTATCCCACTTTTAGTCCTTAATTCGTTTTAACGTTTTTTGGCTTTTTTGCTTTATCCCGACCTTGACTCAGCCAATTTTTAATTGCAGGTCGTATACGATCTTCTGTGTCATCCCCGCTTGGCAATTCAGGTTCGGGTTTAATGCCTCCAATCGTAAAAGATTGATTTGCTTGAATCCAATTTCTTTTTCTAGACATAGATTGAGCATGAATTTTTGGCTCACCATCAGAAGTTAATGAAAGGCTGTCTCCCGTAACGCTCTTATATTCTTTTTTAAGATATTTGACCACATCATTTAAAGCACTTTTAACATCGTCTTCAAAGGCGTTGTCGTGAAAATCTTTCATTGTTATTTCAGCTTGGTAGGACAAATTTAATCTGTTTCCGCTATCAAATCTCACATTAAAACCATCCATCACGCGTGAATCTATAATACAATCTCCCTCTTCTCGCTTCAACCCAGCTTTACGTGCTTTGCCATCATGAGAATGTTTCTCATCATGTGCTCCATCATAAGCATTTGCTGCGGCTTGGTTAATTCCTTGAATTATATCGTATACAGTTGCCATTATTTATCCTCCTCTAAATATTCATTAAACACTTCTTCAATTGCACTACGAATTTTTTCGTAAAGACTTTTATCGCCAAGAAGAAGCTGTTGATCTCCTGGGGTTTGAGGATCTTGATCTTGTCCCTTGGCACTTTTTTCGTGCTCCTGCTTCCCCTTCTTTTTGCCCTTTCGAAGCACAGCAAGGTCTTTTTCATCAATGTCTCCGTCGTCATCCGTGTCCATTGCGCCTTGTTGGGCCTGAGAAAGTTTTTCTTCAACAGACTCATGAAGAAAATATCTTGGATCTCTTCTTTTTTGTTTTATAACTGGTTTCATTTATGTATTCCTCCTAGAACACTTATAATTATCTTCTTATTTATTAAAACTCACTTTTATTTTTTGCGTCTTAAATCCACAAAACGTATGTGCAAATGGTTGCCATGGTTGCTAGAACGCGAGTCTCGCAATATGTTAGACAAGTTTTGTATTTTTTCTCTAGACCAGCCTAATTCTTTTGCTTGCGCAATAAGTGCTTCTTTAATCCACATTTTTCGGGATCTAGGGACTTTACGATCATCAACAAAAATTGCTTTTAAGTGCCCAGTATCCATTAAGGTATCGATAACTTTTAAATTTCTTTGCAAATCAATTGTTTCTGGTGTCATCTGTGTGAAGTCTGTTGGTTTGTTTTCTCCTTTTCTGAAATAAGCTATGTCTGCATCGGTGCCATATCTGTGAGAGACGTGGCCTCTCCATTTGTGTTTGGCTGCTTTGCACTTTCTAGCGTCCAGTATGTTGCGATCTCCCACGCAATAAGAATTAGGGGCTCCTCCTTTCTTGCTAGAAATGTTATGAACACGAAGAGACGCGCCGTCTGAATCAAGCATCTTTTGCGCCTTTTTTAAAGCATCAATAACATGTTGTTGGCCATATGATTGCCTTCCATTGTGCCGAATATTCATGTTTGCACCTTCTAGTTTTATCAACTCTGTTCCAACAGGCTTGATTTCTAAAGGTTCTGGAGGTTTCTCAGGGCTAATATCTAATTTTATTTGTTTACGAATGAATTTCTCATAAGCTATATTATAGCCACTGCTATTTAAGTGCATTCTGCCATGATTACCAGGATAATAGTGATCCTTGGGGTTCAACGTTTGTTTAGTGTCTCCAAATATATTATGGTGTTGAATTTCTTTTTCTTGAAGATAGGAGTTTACCGATTCATTATGTTCATGCCGTTTTTTAAAAAAGTCATTTTCAACATCCTTTCTCGGCGCCGGAGAACTAATAAATGTAATATTAGAACTATGTTGTTGATATTTGGTTAGCAAATTATCTAAATATTTTTTCCATCTAGTGCTAACTGGAGTACCCCCATAAATAATAGCGGCGACTGTTGCACCTTTAGGTAGGGTTTTCAGCGCTTCATCAAATTTTATACTTTGTTTCTGGATGCTTCCACCTTTGCCAATTGGATTCATTGTTTTAATAAATTTATATTCTACGCTGGGGTTTTGTTTTTCTAGATCTTTATAGTGTTTAATTATGCTTTTAGCATAGCCTAGCATATGAGAATTCCCTGCTAAAAAAATATATCTTTCGGTTTTGGTTACTGTAGGTACTTCAACAGGCTCAACAGGATCAACAGGATCAACAGGATCAACAATAGGAGGGTCAACAATAAGAGGTTTTTTTACCGGTGGTATTGGAGCAGGTCCGGGTTCATCAGTCCACATTTCAGGGTTATCTGGAAAGACAACACGTCTTGGTGTAGGCCCTAAGTCTCCTTGTTCTTTTAGTATCTTAACTTTATATCCGCTTCTTTGTTTATTTTCTCTGACTGATTTTACTCTTGGATTCTTTCTACGCCATCTGCTGAATATTCGGCAAGCGCGGGATTTGCAAGGCTTGGCAACCGTGCCTGATCCTTCCCATGTGAGCATTTTACCTTCGGGGGTTTCGTAACCAATTGTTACACCATCTTTGATTACAGGAAATGTATCATGGATGGGCTCCTTTTCGTAGTCGGAGTAGCTTAGACCTTGGCCAAATTCATATTCTTTTGGAGGCGGAGGAGGAGGCGGTTTCTCCTTGATTATAGGTCTAATTGGCGGTACTGGTTTATCCTTTCCAACAGGGGCTCCTCTTTTTGTAGGATCCACAACGACAACGCTTGGTTTTTCTAGGGCCGTTCTTTGGGTTCCTTGGGTTCTTTGGGTTCCTTGGGTGCTGCTGCGGCGAATTGGCACTTTCAAAGCTGTTTTTAGTGCGCTTGTTATGTCACCAACATCTGTTCGTGGTTTATCCAAGAGTGCTCCCGGGCCAGGATGTCCAGTATCACCGGTTGTTGATCGGCCGAGGGCTTTTCTTGTTTGATCTATTCGGGTTTTTTCGGTGTCCGAGAGACCAACTATGGCCTCGGCTTCTTTTATCACAAATTTAAACTTCTTCTTTGACATTAGGTCGCCATCCCTTTTCCCATCGTTCTTCTCGACCTTCAACCCATTGAATATAACACTTCCAACAACATTGGAATTTATTCATATAAAGATCGTCTGTTTTGTCAAAAGAATATGTTACACAAACTGGACATTTTCTTTTGCTTTTCTTATTAATTAGATTTTTTGGTAAGAAAAAGCCGTCTTTTTCAATCCTTTCCGTGTCTTCTTTAATGGCTTGTTGTTTTTTAGAGTATTCTTTTAGTTGTTCAAGGTATTCTTGTTCTTTTTGGTCATCCCAACTTGATTTTGGATTAAGGATTGTTTCTTGACCATATTTCTTTTTTATAGCTTTTTCAACTCTCGCAATATAATCCCAATCTTTGCTCATTTTGTGATTTCTTTAACACCATACACCGTCACTAAGGCCAAAACAATACCAACAACAACGCCTCCTGTTGCCCACCATGTTGAGTAATCATTTGTATTTGCGGCGAGCTTACTAAGGCGCTCAATTTCGTCGTTTTTAATATTAGTTAAAACAGTGTGCTTTGATTCTAAAGCTTGATAAGAAATCTTTTGAGATTCTATGGTCAAGTTCAAAAGAGCCGATTGTTTTGCTAATTCATATTTCAACTTAAGTTCCCACTGTTTATCTGAAAAATCTTTATTTGTTAATAGCTTAGCCGCGGCTACACTATTTAAAAGCACACCAGAATACGGCGCCGGTTGTTTATACCTTAGCCCTGTTATTTTTCCTGCAGGCGGAAGCAATGGCTCATCTGCAAGAGCGATTGTCGGCAAAAGGGCCAAACAAAAAGTTAATACTATTGTTTTATTCAACATGTTCTAATCCATATTTTTCTGCTAATAGTTTTGCTAATTCGTCTGGCTTTTCGTCATACTCTTCTACCAGATCCTTGATTTCTTTTTTCTTTTCTTCGCTTAATTCTAAGCTATCTTTTTCATATTGTTCTTCTAGCTCTTTTAATATTTTACCATATTTTTCTAAAATTTTATCTTTTTTTTCATTCTCTTCTTTATGAATTTCGTTTATTGCTTCAATTTGTTTTTTATAACTTTCACTGCGTATCTCTAAAACTTCAAGTGCTTTATCTTTTCTTCTAAAAAATATCCATAAAATTAAAGTATATATAATAACTGCAGGTACATACCAATTGTGCTTTAACCAAACCCATATTTTCTTTAAGGAAGCTTTTGTTGCCAGCCATGTTAGCATTTTATTTTTCCTCTTCTGGTTCCAGGCCAAATGCTTCGCCAACTTTGGTTAACCACCATCTTACCTCTTCTGAGTCTGTGGCGTCTTCTGCTGCTTGTTCTAAAACATCTAGAGCTTCTGCAACAGCAAATCGTCTTTCCTGCTCCATGTCAGGGATGTCTTTTCTATCTTCTTCTTTTGATTCTCGTAATCTACTTTTTTTAAACTCTTCATTGATTAATTGTTTAAGTGCGTTTATTGTAACTTTCATTATTTTTTCCTTTTAGACTTCTTTTTCTTCTTTTTCTTTTCGGGCAATCCTTTATGCTTTGTGCTAGCAAAGTCTTCAGCGTCTTTCTTTTTCATTGATTTTGCTGTCTTTCTTACTTCTGGACTGGCACAATCTCCAGTTTCTTGGCACTTATGAACCATTCCCATAAATTTTTGTTGTTTTTTAGAAACAGCTTTTTCATTAATCATATCCTCTAATTCTTTTTCAATCAATTGTTTAAGAGATTCTGTCATATTTTGCTCTTCGGTTTCCCATTTCCACACCAAATTATTGTGACTCCCAGAGGAACCGGGCCCTAAATCTCCCCATGGAAGTTGTGAGTCAACTTGATTAAAGACTTCTTCTACTTCAGGATAAATCATGTCGACAATATGTTGAGCTACTTGCCAGCTAGTATCTGTTGTGCGGACTAAAAAAGGTCTATCTGGACCGTCAGTTCGCATAATAGGAGCATGTGCAATTAAATATTCTTGTTTATCATCATAAATCGCTATGCGCCCTGCTGGTTCATCTTGTGTGCTATCAACAAATTCTGGTTCAGTCGGGCCTTCACCTTCTAATTCTTGTTCAATTAATCGCTTAAGCTGGGTTTTGGAAAGTTGTTCGCTCATCCGCCGCCATGTCTCCATCTAGTTGCAATATCGGCTAAGCCTTCTAGACCAATGTATGCTAATGAAATTGCTACCCAATTCTCAGAACTCAAAGGGACAACATCCATTAACATGAAGCCGGTCGCAGTAAGCCAAACCATTAATTTTCTTGACATCAATTTATTAAAAGCTTTATCTAGGGCATGTCTCATAATATTTCTCCTTTAATCAGTAATAAAACTTGTTGGATTTCCTCTAGTTGTAAAATAGGGGGTGCCTCGGCGTCTAAAAAGCATGCCTTTTGTTGCCAAAACAAACGGTACTTGATCTATAACGGGATTAATTCTAACTGTAGACTGTCGGTCGCCCAGTGCGTCATGCGGACTTATCGTGTATGTGGCTGCACAAAGATGTCGGACTGGACATGTGGCACTACTAGGTTGAATTGTCAAATAGTCTGTCAAGTCAGAGCCCGGGCGGATTATCACATCTTGATTTTTGCTCCCGTCCTCGCGCATGGAATAGATGTGTGTGTTTATTTTATGGTTTTTGTGTATATTTTTAAACGAGTTGATTACAAAATCGGATTCTAATCTTGTTGTTTCTTGTTGAAAATCTCCATAGCCTTCATCTATAATCTTTTCATTAACTTTAGATTTAGTAAACATTGATTTCTCCAGTTTCTATAAATAGTCATTAAACTTCTAATACATGTGCATAATTTCCATTTTTGTCAATGGTTATTTGCATATCAACGCAATCTTTCAAAGAATCAAGGTGCGAAATAAGAAATACTGTTTTAAAATAAGATTTTATTAACTCTAGTATAGAAACAAACCCATCCATATTTTCAGCGTCTAAAGCAGTCCCTGGTTCATCTAAAATAAATATATTAGATTTCGGCAGGTTAGAAACAGATAAGAGAGCTAAACGAATTGCCATTGCAGCAATTGTTTTTTCGGCGCCTGAACCCATATCTATTGGTCTTGGTTCGTGTTTCGAGTGTTTAATGAAAATTTTCAAGCGTTTTCCGTCATCTTCAAAGAAAATCTCGAAGTCAACAACATTCGCTAATACTTTTGCAATTTCATTATTAATCACTGGAAGCTTCTTTTTAATAATGTCATACGATATTCCACTTGAATGCATACAGCGCATAAACAAATCATATGCCGAGTAGTCTTCTCTCAAATCTTCCAATTCTTTCTTCTGGTTTTTTAAGGAAGTTAATTTTTGTTCTAAAGAACCATGCTCTTTATAGAGATCGAGAATAACCTTCTCACACTTTTTAAGTTCTTTTTCTTCTAATGATGTACATTCTTTTATCTTGTTTAATTCTTTAATAAAAGATTCTTTATTTTCAATAATTTCTTTATTTTCATAGTATTCTTCACTTTTGGCGCGCAACTCTTCAACCTCTTCACTCAAAGACTTATAGGTGATTTCATTTTTTTCACTCATAAGTTTTAAATTAACTATATCAGATCCTAGACTGGCTTTTTTAGTTAGTAGCTGATCGTATTTTTGTAGATGATCTTCAATTTTTTCAGGATCTAGCAATTGTACTTCTTTGGTAAGCTTCTTATCCTCTTTATCTAAGTCTCCAAGAAGTTTTTTTGTTAATGAGGTCTTATCAATGGCAATATATGCATCTTTTATAAACTTACAATGTGAATATTCAGAACCACAAGGCACTTCTTTTAGTAATTCTACTTTTTTTTCTTGATTCTTAAGCTTAAGTTCTTCATTGTTAATGTCATTTACAAGTTTATTTAACTTTTCTTGTTTTTCAGTTGCTAAATTTTTCTTTTTTCTGATTTCGTTAATGTTGAAATTGGCTATAAATTCATCGATCTTAGATAAAAGCCCTTTTTTCTCATAAGCATCATCATTTATTTTAATTCTTTCAGCAATTAGATTGGTTATTGTTGTTTCCTTATTTTCAATTGAGTTTATGGTCTCTTCAATTTTAATAACTTCTGTTGGAATAGAATCAATCTTCTTAATTAATTGATTCGACTCTGTTCTAAAATTTGTTAGCGTTGCTTTAAAATTTTCACACTTTTGTGTTTGTTCTTTTGTTTCACTTTCATTCAAAATTAATTCTTTTTCTGCTTCGAAAATATCTTGGTCAAACTCTTTCCCTTCTAATCTTTTTAACGCCCCCCTTAAATCTGATGCATCTTCTTTGGCCATTTTAAATTTTTGTTCAAACATCTCAAGGTCTAGAAATTTAGCCAATATTTCCTTCCGTCTTGTTGACCCTTCACTAATAAACTGGAGCGAACCAAGCTGGGAAGACATTGAAGTTAAAAGGAAATCTTCAAGTGTCCCAAAATGCTTCCTTACAATCTTATCTGTCTCATTCCTTGTGAGGCCGTTGAGGCTTTGTATTTGCTCGGTAGCTTCATCATAGCATTCAAAGTTTAAATCAGTTTTTGCTTCTAATGTTTCTTCGCCCTTTAGTTTTTTAGTGTATTTTTCAGAGTTTCTTTGAATCGTATACCTTTTGTTTCCTATCGAGATCTCAACTTTTCCCATACCATGGTTTTTGTTTTGATTAATAATGTTAAGATTTTTCCTCTCGTTTTTACTAGTAGAATTAAAGAGAGTGTAGAGCATGCTGTCAACAATACTAGACTTTCCGCTGAAATTTTTCCCAAAGATCCCCACGATTCCATTAAGCTTACTAAAGCCGATCCTATTCCCACTTCCATAATTAAATAAGTTCTCCCATTCTAATGATTCTAATTTCCAATTAACGTTTCTTCCTACTTCTTCTTGGTCCTCCGCCGCTATATTATATTTAGAATTAAGTTTTATAACACGCTGCAATAAGTCTTCTTCTAACTGAAAATCTTTCAAATATTCTTGAATTAATTCCTCTTGTACTACAATGTCTCTTAAATTATCATTTTCTAGGCCATCGGCAAATTCATTAATATCTCCTCTTTCTCCTGCGGCTCGATTTAAAAATGTAATCGACTCAGGTTTAAAGCGATGCTTGGCCACTTCGACTGCTTTTTTCATTACACTTAATGGAAGATTATTATTTGATACTAAGCGCAATCTGGCTTCACTTGGAACTTTAAATTTATTAGGCAATCGACCTTTTGGGGTTAGCTCAACAGTGATAAATGGTTTTGGGTTTTCAAGAACAATATGCTTACAAGTGAACGAATCCTTACTTTTAATATCCCAAATTAAAAATCCTTTGTCGTTAGTTTCTCCATGATTTTGCTGCACAGTTGAACCAGCATATCGTATTCTTTTCTCTTCATCTAAAAATTGGTTCGTTTTATGAACATCTCCAAGAAAAGCGAAATCGTGCCCTTCAAAAATCGAAATATCGTCTTCGCCATGTTCCATAACCCAACCAAGATCTGTTTCACAATTCGAAACAGACCCGTGATAAAGTGCAATATTAATCCGATTGGGATCGCTAGGAGAAATCCAATTGTCGCGATCAAAAACAGAAAGAACGTTAAGAGAGGTCCCATTGTTTAATTGTATCTCCCCTGACTCCTTCAATAAAAAAAGTGACGGATGACCCAATGCATCAACAATGGGGGTTAAGGCATCTTGCCTATTAGAATTCTTTAGGTTGCCATCATGGTTCCCTAAGATGATATATGTAGGTGCAATGTCGGCCAAATTCCTAAAGAAATTTGTACACATTTCTACAAACTCTGGGGAGATTTGTGTCTTGGTATGTGCTATATCTCCGCAATGAATGATATAATCAACTTTTTCTTTTTTAAGTTGCTCATATAATTTTTTGAAAATAATTCTGTATTCGTGGTGATATTTGAGATTTTTGATGTGCGTGTCAGCGATGTGTGCAAATTTCATATTAATTTTACCCGACTAGTGTGCTAAAAAACACCAACCGGGTATCATCTTAACATCTATTTTATCAGGAGTCAATAAAAAAATTAACCAATTTCAATTTAAATCTGTGATATTTTTTGTCTTAAAAGTGTATTTGAATCAAAAAGTGTTGCTGTATCCTTTTTCTTCTCAAACTCTTCTTTTGTCATTTCTCCGACGTCTTCGCAATCAGATGTATCAATTTTGTAAACTTCAATACCATGTAAAATAAGCGAATTAATGATGTTTAAAGCCTTCTTTTCTGCATCTTTGTCGAGGGCTACGTATATTCGCCTAGAGTGCGTCAGAATGGCTTTAAACAGCTTAGAATGGATATTTAATGTTGAGCCCAATAAAGGTATGGAGTTATCAGCTTTTATAGCGTCAAATATGCCTTCAACTAAAACAACTGTTTCTCTCCAATTAATCATTAGTTCATTAAAAATGACATTTTTAGACGCTGGAGGGTTCTTATACTTCAGCCAATCCTTTGTATAAGCTCTAGCGATAAAATAATCACAACATCCATCCAAATTAAATGAGGGTACAATGATTCTATTTTTATATTCTCCATCTTTACAATAACCTATCTTCCATTTTAATATATCATAATCGGTTAACCCACGTTTTTTAAGATATTTTAAAGCGGTTTTAGCTGTAAAAGGCAAATCTTTATTTGCTAAACAAATATACTCATCTGGTAGGTCAATGCATCGTGTTGTTTCTTCTTCTTTCTTCTCTTCAAAAATATTATCAAATTCTGATATTTCTACTATTTCTTCAAAACTTCTCCAATGTTGTTTTTGTGAATAGCTTCCAAATCTCTTAATTAAATTATAAATATTGCGGCCGCGGCTATCACATACCCAACATTTATATGTATTTTTGGAAATGTTTACAGATAATTTTCGTTTGTGATGTTTGCAGTAAGGACAAAAAAACAAGTGCTCATCGTTCGAGCGATAAAAACTACCTAAAACTTCTTCTAAAATTTGAAGCTTTTCAGAATGCATAAATTAATATTATCACATGTGAATTAAAAGTCAAGAATTATTATTGGCTGAATCGTCTTATAATCTCTTTAGCGTCGGTAACGCGCAAAACGCGCGTAACGGCATCTGCAACTTTAGGGTTTAAGCCTTGAGAAACGAAAAATTTAACTACTTCTTCTCCAGTTGGATCGGGAGGATGTAGACTTTCATCTACAAGATTTTCAACTAGATTTTTTAATTGTGATTTTGTAAGTTGCACGTTCTTCCCCTGTATCTTCCTCATAATCCTCATGAGCTAAATCTGGTCATCCTTCTTCTAATGTATCAGGTACTTCTGCGAGGGATTCTTTAAGCCAATCTGGGCCTACTGTTTTTTCAAAATGGGCCATGGCTTTCCTTCTTTGCGGCGATGGGGGGCGTGACATAGGATCAGTTTTAGGCGTTGGTAGCATAGTATATTCTTCATCGTCATCAAAATCAGTGGGTGTATCTTCGTTCATATATTGTTCTAGGTGCCCCATATACGCTGGCCATAGTGTGTCTGCGAACTGTTCAGCGAGAGGCAACATATGGTCCATCAAGGATTCTTCATGTTCAAACGCCAAATCATTTTCAGTTATTTGGCCGGGCCCTGTACCAATCTTTCCGGCGCGATTGGCCTTAAGATATATCTCGTGTTGTGCATGAGAAACGAGCATATCGTTTAATTGATATTTAGGAGCACTATATTCCTCAAAGCCAAATCCTTGTGCAGACATCTCGCCCAGTGCCTCTGTAATTAACTGTCTTAATTGGTTTTTAGTTATGTTCATGTTCAGATTCCTTATTCTTATTTAAATAGTGTCCAGCTTTAGCAATTACCAAGGAATCGGCTTTATCATAAACACCTTTTGCTGGATTGCCTCTCTTGGTATACTCTGCTTTAAAATCTTTTTCATTTTCAAGTATATGTTGTAATACAATTTTTTTTGCCTTCTCTCCTCTTTTAACTTTTATGCCACATGTTTTTCTTGCTGTGTGTACATTTATATACTCCGGGTCCATATCAAATAATTCTCTCAACATCCAACAAACGACGCCATTAAATCTTTGAATTTTTGATATAACTTGAGCAGAACTTCTTCCAGCAGCGAACATTCCTAATGGTGCTTCAACGTAAATTTTTTCAATTGGGTACTGTGATTTTAAATGACAAATATTATCTTTGATAATATCAAGTTTTTCATAAAATGATAGCCCTGGCTTGTCGGTTCTCCAGGCTTCACAATATATTAATTCGTTGTTTCGATCAACAATTGATGCACCGGTGATCGAAGTGCTTATATCCAGTCCTAAAATCATATTTTTAAATATCTAGTTTAAGTTTAAATGTGTATTCATCCGTTTCTAATTTTCTAACAGGTGTTGCTACTTTTGCAATTGCTATAAGATTTTTATCTTTATCATAGATGCCTATTTTATCAATAAAAGTTTGTTTTTTAAAGCTAGCAGTGTGGCCACCAACAAAAGAACTACTAATTGTATTTTTAATGCTTATACTGTCGCTTTCTTTATAAAAAGTAGAGCCTTCAGAAGAACCAGTTTGTTGACCATATTCTATATATGTTGGGTTATTCGACCAATTCAAGTATCCTTTTTTTGCATGAGCCATCATAGTTATCGTTGGAATATAGTTTGTACCTGAAAAGGCTAGTTCAAATGAAGAACTATGAAAACTATTCGCAGTTAAACTATATGGTGTGCCGTTATTATTATATAGCCCGGTATAAGCATCCCAGTTATTCGGATACCCATCATTCATTCCTGTTCCAAAGTAAACCCATGAAGGAGAATTAGCTGATCCATAAGCTTCATAATCTTGTGTTATTGCCGGTCCGAAAGTGCCTGTAGATTCGAGACCGGTCGCCGGGCCGGTGAACGATAAATTAGATGTTAAATCCCAACTACCTGTCAGTACCAAGGCGCCTTCGTTGTAAAGAACAATACCAGCAACTGAACCAGAATTAAAACTTCCAGAAGGGCCAATTTGAATAAGCTCTCCATTCTCTTTCTCGTCTTTTAGTTCGCCAATTAAAGTTCCAGTTATATAATATTTTAAATCTACAGTTCCTTTTTTAATAGATTCCCCAAAGAAAATCGAAGGAATATCAATAATAGACACAGCTTGGTAACTTTTATCCCATGCATGCCATCCTAGCTCTTTTTGTGAATCAACTGGATGAAAAGAAGAAGAATAAGTAAAATGTGGACTCTGCATTCTATAAAAATCAATAGCGTTTTCTAGTGCTTGAATATAGCTTTTTTTCAATTTTGGAGCGTCGGTGATTGTTTTTTCCTTTTCTGGATTAGCTGGGTCTTTTACCGCTACTGTTGTTTGTTCTTTGTTTTGATAATAATGTGGTTTGTTGGGATCTTTTGGGTTTGGATCGATATCTTGTCCATTTTGAGCTGATCCTTCTGCATAAAATATTCTTGTAACAGAGGCAGTCAATGGATAACTACCACTTATTACATCTCCTTTACTATAGTCATCTACGTATGAACTGTATGATACGCTTTTTAAAGTATTCCTAGAACCATCTTTCGTTGTCCAAGGGTATATCATAGTTGCGGTGCCAGCAACGCTGTATCCGGATCCAAATGTCCAGTTTCCATCTTTTATACGTCCTGTATTATAATTGTGTAAATTTTCAGGCCTATCAACGTTCATCTCATATAAATTAATATAGCCAGAAGGACCAGAGCTTGTATGCGTACCTGAAACGTGCCCAACGACGCTATTAAATGCACCGCTTAAAACATATTTATTGTTATAATAGGTACATCCTTTCCAAGTAATAAAGTGACAGCTTGGATGTGCTTTTATGCGATTGTGGAAAATGTCATCTTCATTAAACTTATAATATGGCATAAAAGTTATTCCATTGCTTAATAGTCTAATCGAACTCGAATTGTAAATTCATCTGCTGGGGTATTTACTAATGGTTCAGACACTTTGGCAACAGCTAACAATTCATTTGCTGCATTGTAGAGCCCAACTCCCGTAATGAAAGTCGTTGATGTGTCTTTCTCATTATTTTTATTTGCAATCATCCCGCCGGTTACATTTGTTGGGTTAGAAGTATAATTAAAATCATTATGGTTCACTCTACAAAAATAAATTTTAGATTGAAGTTCTGTAGTGTTGCTAAACTCACAATTATATATTCTATTTCTTATGCCCTTGCATATTGTATTTTGAGTAGAGCCAGTTATTGCATCAAAACCAGATCCTGAGATGTCTAGCGCTAGCTCACATGCGGTACTACCAGTCATTATGCCTTGGCCCACCCCAGACTTGCCGTCATCGTTTTTGCTACCGAAAACACTACCAGTGATTGCAATAATTCCAGCTTGATAATAAATAAGACCAACTGGTGGTCTAGTTGCTACTTTGCTAGCATTTGATTCAAACTCTTCTCCTACTAACAGAGGCTGCCTCAGAGTTCCATCATCTTCTCCATCAAATGAAGTTTGTGCATAGACTTGACCGACTTCTCCTCCTGGTCTAGACCAATATCCCGTAGAACCGCTGTAATCTTGAATAAGGATTCTCTTATTAAATGTTTTAGACTCAACAGATCCATCAGTTCCCTTTTGTTGGAATTCTTGGCCAACTCCAAGCTCTAGTTTAAATGTGCCTTTTTTAATTTCATCTTTAACAAGAAGTCTAGAGAAAACGAAGAAAAACATTTCATTCATTTTTGTACCAGTAGTAACATCTTCTCCATATAGATCAAATCGTTTGATAGAACCAGTGCTATCAAACCCTTCAAGAGTCTGGGCAAACATATTATGTAAATTAATTCTTTTAGTATTTTGTGTATTGGCGGAGTTAGAATGTGGAGACTGTGTGCTATATGCAGGAACAATGTTACATATCAAGTTTGCGGAAGAACTTAAAAGGGGGTAATCCCAAACAGATTCAAACATTTCATGATCAAAGCGTTGAACATTTACATCCTCTCCAGTTGATATTTTAACATATGATCCAGACCATATACTTCCCGTGATTGGGATATGTTCGTGAAGTAATGTAGAATTTGTTACTCCATTGTCTATCTCTTTAAAACTATTGCCTGTTGCCATTCTAAGCACTCCTTCTTCTTTTTATTTAACTAGAACAAGATGTTACAAATGAAACATCTTTAACGAGCACAATTGGGATATCTATTCTTGTGCCAGTTGTCATGCCCGTAACCCGAATGCAGGTGGCTATATTATAGAAACCTCCTCCCTCGGCACGTGTTTGCAAATTATTAGCTTGGCCGCTGGTGCCACATGTTTCTCGCACACCAATAGAACTAGCAGCAGTATTCCAAGCAGTTGCGTTATATATGTTACCAAACTTAGACCAAAGGCTTTCAGTTGCGCTTGGGCGGCCATCTCTTTGTAGTCTACTTGAGGCCAGCACTTTAAACTGAATTAAAGCTCCGCGGAGCCACTTTATTTCTGGTTGGTCAAGATCATCGGAAGACCCAAATTGGTTCATTTGTGAAACTATGCCGCCATTCATTCTAGAGTTCGTAGAAGAGACAATATATGTTGCCATGGAACTCTGGTCGTCAAAGGTAGCAGTTAATGGTCTGCCGCCCAGATCCGCTATTCTACAAAATCTAGTATCACATTCAATCATAAATTGCGTTTCATTTAATTCTGGCTCTCTGGCTGCCAAAGAAGCAGGAGTTCTTCCTGGTGCGTCAATTCCAAACTCTAGTCGAATATGATGTCTATTTGACCCGGGGTTTATACCATCCAGAACCCCACGTGTCCTCCCGGAGTTGAAAGCCATGTTTTCACCCGGACCTGTAGTAACAATATGGGCCGATGCTGCCGGATCATAGGGGAAAAGCCCGGTGTCCTGACTATAGGATTTGTTTGCGTTTGTGTTGTGGAGTAATATTGGCATATAGAGAAGATTTGGATTTGTATATGATATTAATTTACTTTGGCCAGAAATTGCGTCGTTAGAAAAAGCTTCTAGAACTGGTGTTTGTAAGGTTTCTAAGAAATAATAAGCTATGCCTCCACTATGGATGAGATTGGCTGTTTTATAATTGATTCCATCGTCAAATAATGCGTATTTTGTAACTCTAAAAGAGCCGTTGCCTTCGGCTAATCTCTTTCTTCCTGTAGTCGTTAATACTGCATCTAATATGATATCACCACTGTTGTCTAAAAAAGCCATTTTACACTCCTTGCTCTGTCCACCTATAAGTAGTCTATATTCTAAATAAAATCCACGCCTTCCCCAATTAAACTACTCCATCCTTTTCCTCATTATCTGCTTGAGTTGGTTGTTCAACGTCTGATTCTCCAAAATGGATAAGATTAATATTATTTTTTTTATGAACAAAATTTAAATTTAAATCAAACATTTTACCAGAAGCTTTACTTGTGAATCTAACTTTAAAACGAGTTGGTGCTTTTGTTGTGCCGAATAAATCTCCAAAATCCCGAGGCTGTGAATCTGCTACAAATACACTTCCTCCCTGTGGTGCTTTTAAATTGCTTTGCTTTAAAGTCGGAACTATATGTACATATTTTCGCATGCTTTTTGTAGGTTCTTTAAATATTTTTTCTTTAAAAGTTACGATCTTTGTAGTAAGATACACGGCGCCGCTATCATCAACTAGCTCAACCTCATAAATTGGGGTTGGATTTGATATATACCCCCGCGAGTCGATAGTTCTAAAAACATAATAATATTTTTTATTTGGTATTAAGTCGTCAACAAAATCAGTTTCATACGCTAATAGTTCTCTACGACTTTTATCAGGAAGAAGTACTGGTTTTCTCAATGCTGTTGAAAAATCAAACCAACTATTTGGGTGCTCTTCTATTCTAAAAACTTGATATCTGACGTCTGGTTCATCAGATTTAAACGTTAAAAGTGACGGCGTTTCACTACCTTGGGCGGATATGCCTACTTTTTCTTGAGCCAAGGCTGCTTTCACAAATATCTCTTTATCTTCTGGTAATATTTCTATTGGTATTTCTTCTTTTTCGCCTCCCTGTTGGCTTAACACAAATAATAATTTATTATTTACATTTTTATATGGATATATGACAATATTTGGGTGTACTGGCGGCTTGTTTGCGACAAATAAAGTTTGGAAACTAGTATAATGTGTTTTTAATAATTCTATATTTGGGCGATTAAGAACAAAGATATCAGCAACTGGAGTTAATTGGTAATCTTCGGGTTTGTTCAAATCAATATAATATCTTGCATCTGCAGTCTCCCAGGTCGCGTTCCCCAATTTCACTTGTTTAACATTTTCCGTGTGGATTTTAAGTTCAAATCCTCTAGTTTGAATGTTCGTATATTGATATTTATTTCCTATGACCATAACATAAGCATATACATTGTATCGATATCCATTTTGAAGTTTTAGTTGAGTGTCGGTAAAATTAATTGGCAGGCCTTCGATGAAACTTGTGATGCCATCGGGACCGGGGGTATCATGGCCTTCAGGAGGGGCAATAAAAAATCTTTGTACTATAGTTTCTTCTTGGGCTTCTAAATTTACTTGTATTTTTTCAATTTCATAAAACATAATTTCAGAATGTGCAAAAGGCTGCATGTTATAACCAAATTCTTCTTCGCCATACGATGTTGCATCTAAAATTTCATAAGTGGATCTTGTGTTTTGAAATTTCTCAATTTTGTCTTTAAACTCAATAAAAGCATTTTCAACATTTTCACTAGTGGTGTCATTAATTTTTTCTTCTGTGCCGAGATCAAAAGAAATTAATTTATTCGATATTGGCCAGAGAGATTCTGGGTCATCGTATGGCTGGTGGCGGTTTATAGCATCAGTAAAATTAAATGTCTCAATCTTTTTATTTTCAAGTACTGTATTACTACCTCTTCTAAAAAAATCTTGTTCATATGCGTCCTTTTCAGCCAAGGGCATCTTGTCTGCAACCTGGGCCATAAAAAATAACATTAATTCATCTTTTTTTTCAAATATATCTCTTATCATGGTTCCCCTTTCATCTGGGTATTCAGTTGATTTACTCTTCATCAACGATGGAGAGTTTATAACTAATTGGGCTGCCCATGGATACTGATATAAAGTTGATTCTGGTGCGTATTTTTCTATAAATTCATAGTTAGGAAATCCAAATATCTTTATTGAAGAAACTGCAGCATAAATTTGTTCAAGATTCATGCCCAGAGTGTCAGCGCCAATCATTACATTTGACCAATTTTTTATATATTGATTTATAATTGTTGCGCCACCGGTGGCTGTCAAGACTGAGAGTGTATCGAGTGGTAAAGCTTCTTTCTCGGCCGGGACAATGAGAGCGCCCATTGCGGCATATGGGCCCGCGGGCATAAACCTTTTCCAATCTTCATAGTATTGACCAACTAAATATGGATTTGGTATGAGAAGAAGCTGAGAGGCTCCTAATAAGTTTATAGCTTTTTCATATGTTGGCCAAGCAAAATTAAAAGATGACTCTCGGGAACCAAGATCTTCTGGCATTCCATGCATATGAAATACTTCATCTTTGTATACTTTATATTTCCCCGAGGTGTCAAATATACCGCCGCCGTGCACGGCGGCGCCGTCGACGGTCTCAAAGTTGCCGGTCGACATCCTACTGTGGAATCTTTCCCAAAGATGTTTTTTAAATAAATATTTTTTCTCTGCATATCTATTTTGAATCATCTCGTATGCGATCTTTGTGTCGTAGCTACTCTCCGGCAGCGGTGTGCCTCCCGCCTTTCCAACAGGCGCATGAAAAATCTCGCCAAGCATTAAAGCTTCTCCTTTTAGTTCGTCTATCTTGCTAGCGGTGGTTCCATTCAATTGTATAACACTTTGTAGTGCGCTATTGTCATAATAAAGTTGCATAAACTCTAAAAATAATATTTCGTCTACGTCGTCGTACTCGGTGTATGCTGCGGGGTGTTTGCCTAAATTAATTTTTTCCGTATAGTCTGTCTCAGAACAAGAGATACCGGCACATGGACTATATAAACCAGAATATTTAGTTGCATCAGAAGCATCTTCTTCATGGGCATAATTGTCGACAGCTTTGTTGATTATCTGTGGCACTGGTGGATTTAGAGGGTCCATTGTAGGTAGAATTTCCATCGTGGACTTAACCATATGGGTGTGATAAGGTGGTTCAAGCGACATTCTGACTACCGACTGCGATCCATAATTTAAATTAATCCATTCATGGAGTTTTTTATAATCTGGCTTAACACTCATTGTGGTTGTAAACCCCCATCCCCTTTCATCAGTGTACCCCCAATGTTCATGCGGGATGGGCCCAGAATTCAAAGCAGGGACTACGAAAGTGTTAAAAAAGCCGGTGTAGGCTGCGGCGGCTGCGGCGAGGTTAGGGAACGCGACTCTTGCTGCTTTCCATTCATTGGTTGGTTCTGTGGCGCCGACTTTTATTTTCTTTTGGGCTAAAAGTCGAAAACCCAGGTTTTGTGGAGTGCCGGCTTTGGGCCCGGTTGCCGGCCAAACCGGGATCGACTGTTGTGTCGGTTGTTTCTGCATATGCGGCTGAACAAAAATTCTTTCGCCGGGGTGTTCCCATGGATATTTATCAGCCTTGGCAGCGTAATCATAAAATTGGCCGCTTGGGGGCGCACTGAGGAGGTTCGTTCGATCAAACCATATAACATGAGGTGCGGAAGGCCCATTGGGCTTACCAGGGCTACCCTTTTTCCAACGCCCCGTATAAGCCCTTAAAGGATCCTTGAGGAGCATCTGGTCGGTTTCAAGAGCTTCATCAAAAACAACATCATTGTTTAAAAATAGAGGAGCTGGGTGATTTATATAACTGCGCACTGATTCAATATAATCACCCCATAGCCAATTCCACATCTTGTCCGGCATCGGAAAGTTCGTCATTAATAATCTCCTCCCGAATCAGTCATTCCGGCGGGTGAGGGCGCCGGGGAAGAAGCCGGCGTTGGTGCAGGAGAAGGCGTTGGCGTTGGGGTTGGTGTTTTTTTCATGTATTTAAACTGTTTTAAGTCTGAATTAATCATTTTCATGACTTGGCCAAATTTTAAATTTGTTCTCATAAAATTGCTTTCTAACTTTAAAAGGGCAGTATTGTCTAACAAAGTCATTTTATCAAGTAGCTGTGTTTTTCTTGAATTTTTTTCTAAGGGCGGAGTCGGGGCGCCAGAAACATCCAATATAAAATATTGATCAAAAATATTTAAATCTAAAAGTTTATTCTGTTTAAAATGGATCTCTTCATTTGTATATGGGCGCAAACGACAAAACAAATTTGTCTTTCCTTTTTGGGCCGCGGCGAGGACATGTGAGCTTCTTAGCTCTTGCCAGGTCGGCGCAACTATCATATTATTTTCAAACCCAACAAGCGCTTCTACTACTACTAAGTTTTTAATATTTAAATAATAAAAAGCTGCGTTCTGAAGGTGTTTTAAAGCAGGCTCACCATTTTTATACCACGTGTGGCTTGTTGTTACCACCCGGTCCTTTCTGCCAAGACCTTCGCCGGCTTGGCCAAGTACCATTGCTTTTAACTGATTTGGTAAAAAATTATATTTATTTTCAGATACTGTTATGATACTTGAGTGTACAGTGTTTAAAGCTGAACCGAGATAACATATTTCGTTTGGTAAATCAAGCATGTGCATATAAAATAAAGGAGCTAAAATAAAAGATGCATTTACAGCATCTCCGGCCTCTTCGTTTTCATGCGATTCTCTAATATCGCGTGGTGATATTTCTGATTTATATCTGTCAGCCGCGGTGGCCGGCATCATTAATTTTGCATAGTCTGTTTCATTTACTTCGCTCTTGTTAAAACATGCAGAATCATATTTTTTTAATGCAACAACATTAATATCTGACATTACATTAGATAAATTATTTTTAACATATGTAGAAAATGAATTTAATTTTTGAGAAAATAAATTGTCCTCTTTGTTGCAGCTGGTTCCTTTTGATTTTTCATTTTCAGTTGAAGAATGCGCATTTTCCATTATTGGTTTATTATATTTTTTATAGAGATATATATTCATCAAAACATTAAAATTGTATACATCAGAAGTATTACGTAGTGGCTTCCCTGCGGCGCCTGGTATATATGTTCTAAAAACTCTATCTTTTAATTTTAGCTCTACAGGAGTTAAAAATGAATATGCTGTACTGCTTAAGTCCTTATTATTGTTGATGCCTATATTAAAATATCTTAACGTTTCTTGCATAGTTCGCAAGCCCCATTGATAATAATTTATGGTGCTCAGGCCCGCGAGTGAGGAATCTTTTTGTGTGTGACCAAAATAGGCATAGCCAGTGTCATTATTGTTTTTTATCTCATATGTCTCAGGAAAACTATGATTAATAGTAAAAGATTGCGGAAAAATCTGATTCCCAAATTTCGACGTGTCCGGTCTTATATCATCTAAAGCTTTATTACTTTTTATAGGAAGTGCTTCTACCATATTTCTAATCTTAAAGGTGAAATCTCTGTATAAATCAACAATTTTTGTAAGACTTTCTACGGTGCAAGTACTCGGGGAAGATAGCATATATAAATTTTTTTCTAAATCTCTGATGTTTATTGCATTTCTATTGCCAAAAGTCCTTATTGTTTTTATTAAAAAATTCAATGCCCAAACCCATGGACCTTGTTCGTGCTTAAAGTAAGCAGGGTTTAAAGTAAAATCTTCACGAATATCTTTGTAATAGGACTCAAAAGCAACTAAGCCAGATACTAATGCCTTGTGCATTTCTTTTAAAAAAGAGATTGAGCCATCCTCTATATTTAATTTTATACTATATTTGAAGTTGCCTCCTCTTTCCTGCAGCATCGCGTTATCTAGGACAGTGAAATATCTGATCCCGGAAGTGTTTGTGGATCCCGCAAATAAATTTTTAATTTCTCTAATAGAGCCAAGTGTTTCTCCTTCTAAACTATTAATATTTTCATTCCTTACAGAGACCGTTTGTGTTACTGAATCTAGAACTGTCGTGCCGGCTTGATTGGATTCAGATATTACTTTTATAAAATTATCGCCTTCCAATGGTTCGCCTGCTTTGTTGACTCTTTCGCGTCGTATTGATATATTATTTATTTTACTTAAATTTATTATACCTTCGAAACTAGTTTTCGTAGGATCAGGGTTTATAGAATAGAAGTTTCTAGATGCCACAAATTTTTGTATTGTAATGTTATCTTTAAGTATTTCGCCCATGTTAATGGCAAAAAACATTCTTGCCTTTCCGGTCATGTCGCTTGTTATATATAAGTCGGAAAAATATGCATTTCTTTTATGTGCCAATAATTTATTTTCACGCAGGTTAGATACAATTTGTATTTTTGATATAATATCAAAAATTCTATAGTCATGAATTGTTGAGTTTGGAGACGAAGTTAATTTTAGTTTAGGCCCTTTTTGTCCAGCTACGACGCCTACATAACCAACGTAACCATCAGATCTAGGGTTTTGTAAGGGATGGCGGCTAACTGGGCCGGTCCAAATTCTTTTATTCCCACGAACAATAGAATAGTCTGGTACTTCACTGCCTGCGGGCAATGTATCTTCATTATAAATAAATATGCTAGATTCTTTTATTATTTTTCCATTTCTAAATACATCTTCTGCTGCAATCGAAGAATTATTTATTATTTTTCTTTTGAAGTTATCACTTGATTTTAATTTACTATATCTAGGATGGTCTAAGTCATATTGACACACGACATAAAATGTTAAATCTGATATATTGCGTTTAACATAAAACTCTTGAGCTACGATGTGGAAACCATCTTTATATTCCTCAGAGCCTCTTGGCAAACTTTTTACTTCCGCAATAGATAAATCTAATGCTCCAAATTTCCCTGGATATCTTGCATTTTCTATTAATTGAGTATTTGAATTTTTATTATTTTTCGAAAATTCTTCAATTATTCTACCGTCTGTAACCTTAATTATACTTGTTACCATAGAGTCTCTTAGTTCAGGGCCCATAGCCTTCCTGTTTTTAATAGCAACTTTTACAGTCACTTTCATTTGTTGATCTTCTGTATTCTCTAGAATAACTTTAGAAATGTATGGTTGTGTAGTGTTTTCGCCTAAATATTTTGACATTAATTACACTCCGGTACGGTTTCAATCGCTTTCTTATAAATATCTGAAGATAGAATATTGCTATCTTTATCTTCTAGACAATCTAATGGGTCTGAAATGAAAAAGCCTTTTTGTTTTATATTTGGTTTTAATTTACACATTAAATCTTTATCGATTTCATAATCGACATAAACATTAAAATAATGTTCCACATAAGTATTATTTAATGGCAATAGCTTAAGTTCTAAATCTTTTTCGTTTGATCTAATACTTTCTTCTTCTGATTTAAGAAGTCCTTTCTCATCAACAACAGTTGGTTTTTTTATAAAATCTTTTTTGTTATAATATAAATCGTGATCTGGATTGTCATGAGTAATCTCATATACTTCTATATCAAAATTTTCTTTTAAAAAAGGAACATTGTTTTCATTAATTTCTAATACTATAAAATCTTCTTGAAAATCATAATATCCATCGTTATAGATAGGAGGATTTTCGTGCAACTCATCAAATTCTTTTAACCTGAAATTTTCACTTTTATCTGCATTGTCTGTTGACGTTTTTGGTGTCATGTTTAGTGGATATCCTTCTGTTACATATTGAATAGTCACGTCCATTTGAGGAATTTTTAAAGTAGGGTGGATGCTAGAACTAAAAATTTCAACCGAATAAGTCCCATCCTTTTGCTGATCTAGGTTGTTATACAATAAGTTTATATCCCATGCGGGTGCATGTTCTGTTTCAAAACTACAGTTGCCAAGAGGCAATGGTAAAGTATATAATTTTAGATAATACATTGGTTCATAACTAAGTGCCCCAATCTTTTCTTGAGGAAGAAGATTGGCTGTTTTTACCAAGTCCAAGGTGGTTATCTCTCCCTTAAACACTTTAGCTGCATAATCTTCAATTTTTACGCTGGGAAGTTCTGTGTTCGTAAATAAATATTGAGTTTTTAATCTCGGAACTTCTTTTATCCTGTCTTTAATCTTATTTTGTGCTTCTACCTCAATGCCTGCATACCTGCTATCATATAACACCTCATCATCAAAAAAAGCATAATATGTTGGTTTAAAAACGCCCTCTAAAAGTAGAAGCTCTCCATAAGGTGTTAATTCTAAATCTATAACATCTTCTCGTTTATTAAATAATTCCATTATTCATTTTTCCCTATTTAACTACTCCTAACTTCTATAATCATAGCTTTTATTCATCGTTTTCCGAATTTTCCCATCTTCGTCTGAAGGCCTTAAAAGTTTCAAGTCTACCAACCGATTGTCGACCTCGTGATCCTTCTGGTAAAGGTGGAGGTTCCGGGCGGATGACCTTGAGTTTTGCTTCGGCTTTCCCTGTTGCTAGGTCATCTGCACTCACAGCAATAGACATTTCTTTTTGCTTTTTATTTTTTAAACAAACTTCTGTATCTAGTTTAATTAGCTCTACCAATGAACAAAAATCATACGGCCAATTATAGCTGTAGTCTAAGCCATAACCTGAAGCGACATCGCTCTCAAGTCGAGCATATTCAGCAATATTTCTTATTCCTTCAGGCTTAAGAGTAGAAAGAGCGTGATGCTGATTTGACAATTGTGCAGAAGACTGAGCCGATATATTTTTCTGTTGTTGAGTTGGTTGGGCATCTGCTTCGCCGTTGCCGTGATCGCCGGCTTGCGAAGCAGGTGTGTGATATGGATTAGCAGAACCATGCGAATCAACTAATTTAGCGCTTGATTGTAGTCCAAGTTGTTTGCCGGCACGCGGAGTGCCGGCATGCGGCGTAGAAGGTAGTTTGCCAGCAAAATCATATACTTTATCAAAATAATTCCATTTTGCTTTTTGTTTAACCTTAAACACCAACCAATGTAAATCTGGGTTTTTCAAATCTTTGAGAGTTAATAATTGCCCTCGTTCTAAAGTGTGACAAATAGTAACTTGTTCTTTTTTAAAAGAAGTTGCTATTTCTGGTAGTGCGTTTTGCCACATCTTTGCCAAATCTTCTTGCGAGAACTCATGTTCAAACTCAAAGAAATACATAGCAAATGGTCTAAATCTTTTAGAACCAAATTCTTTTAGATAAGTTAAAAAGTCAAATTGTGGAGGTATAACATAACGACGCATTGACTTAACCATATCCAACACAGAGGAAGGCACGTTGTTGGGTGGCGTGCCAGAGAGGACAGAGGATACGGCTCTTTTAACAGTGTTCTTGTTTACATTGACATATTTCGTTTCAACTTTTTTAGTTCTTTTGTTAAACTTTTTAATTACCGGTATTGCCACCACAGCTTCTTTTATTGATTTTTCTTTGTCATCTGGTAAAACCCCTAATTTTTTAAGTCCTTTATCGAGACCAAGCAGATCTGCTAATGACGCATACCCGTCGACGTCCAAAACACCCATAAATATTCCTTTTGAATTGTCGGTCTCATAAACGCCTTTTTGAAGCCACATCCCAGTACCGGTAGTGTCACCTTCATCAAAAGAAGTCTTTGAAACATCTGAGTGCGTAAAATTCAGTATAGGATATTCCATTCTAGGCTGTATAACAAGTCTATTGTCTCTTTTAAAAACATTAATGGCGCCTGTTAGTGACATTTGTTGACTGTCTAATATATAACTGTCAGTCCTTCCACCTGCTGCAGAGCCTGAAAAACTTCTAAAATTTGATGTAGTACAATTTGCCAATACCTGGTCAAGGTTAAGAGTGTCGCTTCCAAATGAGCCAAATCTAGCTGCGACAGTATGTAAAATATCATGAGTAAACGTCCACTCTTGATAAGCATAGCCAGTTTTTGCATCGCTATGATAATAAGGGGGGGTAAATGGTGTATATCCTCCAATGCTATCTTCTCCATGAACTGTGGGGCCGAAAGCAGATTGACGATTCCACATAGAAAAATTTCTATCGTGGTTTGTAGAAACATCTTGATGGTCCGCTAAATAAATTCTCATCTTATAGGCGCCGCCTTTTGCCTTTCGATCAACAACATATGTATCTGTGTTATTTGATGAAACGATTGTAGATACTTCTCCATCTTTTAAGAACAAATCAATGATAGTAGCAAGATAATTGTGCATTCCCAATTCATATTTAGGACTAATAACTTGATTAAGTGTAATGCTGCCTGTTGCGAGGCGGCTTGCTTCAGTCGATTCTACAGAGCCGCTAACTCTTGCTGTTGGATTAGGTTCGGCTTCATAAATAGATGTGCCATGACCTATGTAAGTTTGTGGGCGCACCAAAGCATCAAATGGCAATCTAGTGTCAAAGGACGCAGACAACCTATATGCATTGCCTCCATCAGCATTTCCTTTGGCACCCACAGAATATGCCACAGTGGCATCGACTGTTCCTCCTGCGGTTGTAGACCCGGGTTGTTTAGTATAAATTGGATAATCAACAGCAACTCCAGATTTAATTGAATTGAACAGAAGCCCAGGTGCAAAAAATGGTGTTAAAGCAATTCTTCGTTTAGAATTGTCACTATAAGAATCTGATCCAAATTCTGTTGACCCATATGATTTGCTAAAATCTTGTGCTAATTGTACTGCACGCTCTGCAGGCTGGAAACCTTTATATGGTAATAATTTTATGACTCCGTTGCATGTGAGAGTTAGTTTAGATTGAGGAGCCCCAAGTATGTTTTTGTTTTCTTCGCATATAACAGAAAAATATTTCATAAAGTCAGTCTGTGAATAAGTTTTAAAGAAGCCGGACTCAGTACTATCTGCAAAATTTGCGCCTGGGCAAGACAAAAATCCCTCAATATCAGCACGTGGATCTCCATTGTGCGTATCTAGAATCTCTTCCATATGATCAGAAATTCTGTATTCAGAAACAATAGAACCAGCTTGCATCACTTTTCTAATTTCATGAGAATATTTACCATATGTATCATAAAATGGGGCTCCGCCTTCATATATAGAATCTCCATATACAAGGCCTCCGGTACTACTGGGCGCAGTACTACTAGTTAAAGATCTAGCATACGTACAAGATGGCAAAATTTTGTCTAACGGACCGCCGAAATAGGGAGTAAAATTATTTTGCAATTCTCCTGCTCCATCGTTTCCAACAAGTTGGTCGCGATGTCTTGCTTGGGCGGCCGAACCTGTTCTTCCATCTAAGGCCCACATACTCTGTTTAAGAATTGTTTGACCTTGAGAATTTGTTGCATTAGCTTCAGTTCTGTCGGATCGTGCCTCTCTCCAAAAAGGGTCATAAGAGTCATAGTTTAGGCGCATTCTTGCTTTGGACAAATACACATTAATCTCTCTAGGATATAACATTTCTTTATAATAAAATTCGCGCAGTTTTGGTTTCAAAGAGAGAATATCGCGCAAATAAAGGCTTTTTAAACGATCATAAACTTGATCTCCTCCATGCAAATCAAAATTTAATTCATCCCGCACCTCAACATTTGCAAAATTAGCTAAATTATTTCCATATGTGTTGACTATCGTGCCTTCTTCAAAAACATGAACTAATGGCTTGTAACGAGTTGTAGCAATTGATTCTGTAAAACGATGAAGAGTGTTGTCGAACATGTAAGAGAGTATGTTATTTTTTCTTTCTTGTCTAACAACTGGATGGTTGGCCAATCTTACTTGTTTCCAAGTTGGCCAACCATATGGGCCCTGGCGATGCAAAATTAAGCTATTGAAATCATCAGGTTGCGATAATGACGCGATACTTGTGTTTCTATAATCTCCGCTTAAGGCACTTAAAAGATTTGTTGAAGAACTGACAGGATCATATATTAATGTATTCATGCCAGCAAAATCAACTAATGCGTTAACCCCGCTAACACTTAAAAATGTGAGATCGGTAGAGGCATCCGGGAAATATCGCCCACCAGTATTCGTTGCTGGTTTTTCGTAGCCATATGCAGCATTGCCGGTATAGCTATTAATTAAGCTGTTTGCTATCCAGTTATATTGGATATCTGACCTTGGTATTGCATGTTGAACCCACCAATTATCATTAACTGTTCCAGTAACTGTAGTGTACTTTGAATCTGTTTTAAATTCTATTCTTTTTACTGAGTTTCTATGTACATTATGATATGAAGCCATTGGCTGTTGACCAGAAACATTAGTGGTGCCAGCATATCCTACTGAGCTTATATTAGTTTGAGCCCCCGCATATGATCCTGGTGGTAAGTAATTATTTTGAATGGCGCCATATACGCTCGCAGAATGCTGCATGTCGCTCCAGAACCCGCCTTTGTTAGTATGATTTGTTAAAAACTCTCTGTGGAGTTTTTCTCGTACACCCCAATTTCTATAAGTAAGGCAATTATATACTGAATATTCTCCAGCCTCGACATCTAAGAAAGATTCACACATTGTCTCAGGGCCACCAGGGGCATTAAACCGATTAACAAAAACAAATTTATTTGTACCCTTCACAGATCGATCAATAGCTGTAAAATTAGGTACCATTTGTACAGGCAAATAGGCCGAGTTTGTTTTTTGATCATCGCGCTGAGCAATGTGTATGCCATTGTTTTCAACAAGATAACGATTATTGGTACTTCTACCTGTTGTTTGAAGAACACTATAATCATAAATATAATTTCCAAGATTTGTAACATTTATTGGTTTTCTAAAGTCGCCAACAGAACCTGTTGTTGCCCGAATATTTTCTATATTGACTGGCCGTTTTGGGCCATGCCATATCATTGCGCGCGGGTTATCAATCGAGGCAGATGTAGGAGATTGCAAAACTACAAATTTACCATCCGAATCTTCTTTAAAGTTTAACCGCCAGCCCTCCACTCTGGTTGTGTCGGAATCTAAAGCATGTACAGAAGAGACTGGAGTCATTTGAGACCAAACATGCCTATACGGCCATCCACCTACCCATTTTTCTGTGAATGGGCCTTGCATTGGAGCTTCATAGTGAGGGCCGTATACGTCTTGGTGTAAGTTGGTAAAATTTATGCCGGCACTAAAATTATTAACAATTTCAGAAACATACCCACTAGTAACAGAAGAACTTACGATATTAAAGGGCACTGTCCACTTACTATATGAATCTCCAAAATAATCACTCTCTCCAGTGTCTTTAGAGTCTCCTCGGCTATTAAATCTAGAGGTAGATAAAATCTCTCTCTTCATTTTTTCTTGATAAAACAGATCTCTATATTCTTTAATTATATCATTTTCATCAACTTTTGTAGTTGTAATTTCCAAGCCTACGTTTTCAGAACCAGTAGTCTTGTTTATTAAAGTCCTAAATAAATCCATTTTTTTATTCGTTAAATTATTTACTCCGCCATGTATAGGCTTAGTTATGTGTACCGTTAACTTAAGAGGTGCACGGTTGGCTCTTTGTCGTGTATTAATTGTTGCATCAAAAATTCTTTTTCTTGCTGCATCAAGACTACTATCTCCACTAGTAATTGCCAATTCATCTCTTTTTGTTCTTACCCAAGCTAGTGTATTTTTCGATTCATTTTCTATTTCCCACTTGTGTTCGTGTGAAAGCCGCATAGTCATTTGAGCAGGCCCACTTGTTTTTAATTGTTCTAATGGATCTGGTTTCGAAACAATATAAGAAGGTGACATTGGATCGAGCCCGGGTATTATGGTGACGGGCTTATCCTGGGTTTTGTCTGTTCCCTGTCCTCCAGCTGCGGCTTCCAATGAATTTTTGGAATATTTCTTTTTGTCTGAAATGACGGGTAATTTTGACCAATATTTGTTCCTTTCCAATATGTGGCTTTCAACCATGTTTCTAATATTTTCTGAAAATCGTGCCGACCCGGGCACAATTTGTTGTATCATTTTAGAAATTGATTGATCAATCCATTTGTAGTAATCAATATATTTTTCTAAATCTGGGTTTACAATTTCTCCTGTTTTTTCTGTTTTTCTCTCAAAAAACAATTGTCTTAGTTTAGCTAAAGCTTTATAATCTTGTCTGTATCGATCTGCTGGTTCTCCAATCAAATTATTAAAAGCATTAATAGTAGTAAAGAATTTTAAAATTTCTTCAGATATTGTTTGATACATGCTTTTTTCAATTGCAAAGAAATGTGTAGTTGGTGTTGTTTGGCGTGTAAAAACATCATCGTCTGTCTTTGCAATATTAATAGTGTCTGAAGAATGTAAATTCTCTGGTAGGTTTTGTTTTGCTGAATAAATATACTCTTTGCTTATCACACGTTTATTAGATGGTGTAAAGAAATCTCCCTTTCCTGTGTGTTGTAAATGGGCGACTTGGCTTATCCATCCATAGCTAGAAGTAATACTAGTAGAACCGGAAGACATGTCTGCAACTAAAAAGCTAGCATCTTGATCGTCGCCTGCATAATATGAATTGCCGTTTGATGGCCCTGAGCCAGTTATTCCTGTAAAATCCCAGTTTAAAGCAAGCGTCTCCATTTGAGGGACGTAAGGCTGCGGGCTATGTAACTCAGAACCAGTCAGCGGCAGCACTTCAAATAAATAAGCATTTTTATACGGATTTGATCTGCCAATGTTTTTTGGATCTCTTGCGTGCGCTTTTATTGTTCCATTATCAATATAGTCTAACCAACACCTCAAAGAAGAAAATTTTACATCAGTTTTATTTAATACAGAACCGGTAAAGTTTTGCCTGTGTGCTCCAGCATATACACGCTTAGAGCTAGATAAAAATGCCCTTCCTTGTTCGTGGGTTAATGTTCCTGTGAGTAAAAATTCATTACTTACGATATCTAAATCATTGTTAGCGCCATAAAATTCTATTATATAAGGATTTTCGACATCAGACAAAGGAGCCGTCGGCCACATCGAAAAAGCTCCTGTCACATAACTTGCTAGTGGATATTTCCTTGGTCTAACTCGAACCGCAAAATTCCATTTCTCATTATCGTAAACATTAAAAACGCTGCTTGTTAATCTTAAATCAAAGCCATCTTGTGTACCTTTTGAGCTTGTCAATAAGAAAAATGCATCTTTGTTAGTATATCCTTTTGAATAAATAATATTTTCTTGTAATGTTTTTCGACATGCATAAACTTGAAAATTTGCAACATCATCACTGTGCCAAGCTAAATCATTATAATCTACTTCACTACTAGGAACTTCTTCATAGTTTGTTTGTCTAGCTGTGTGCACTCCAAAAAGTGAAGCTGAAAGTTCTGTATATATGTGTTGTTTAGCCTCTTTAAATGGTCTTTTCTTAGGAAAAATTACCTCTGCTTCGGCTGTGAAAGGTACTGCAAAAACTGATGGTCCAGTTGAATATGGCGCTGTTGAGACCCCTCTAGAACCAGAAATAAAGGATACTGAGTTCGTATTTGAACTGGCTGTAAATTGATAAATTGAGGCCGCGCATCTATCAGGATGATTGAAGTCTACGCAATTTTTCTTGACTGTGGTAGAAGAAAAAGTGTCTTCAATAAGATAATCGACTTGATTACCATATAAATTTAATTTTAATATTTCATCATCGACACCAAAACATCTAATTAAGTTTCTAAAAGATTTTTCTGTTCCTTTTGTTTTATACACATACGATAAAGAATTATAAATATTTTGATAAATTTGATTTTTAATATTGTAAAGCTTTTCTTCAAAAAGTTCTTTATCTGATTGGTCTAAAAATTGTGCTAAAATATCCGCATCTGCAAATATTTCTGATGTTAAAAAGCCTTTTGATTCTAAGGCTTGGCGTATAAAGGGATGCGGCTTTTGATAGCTTCCACTAGGATAGGCCACGTTTTGTAATGTAGGTAATTCTTGTATTTGCAGTTGCAAAGTATCAAAATAGCTAGCCATTATTTGTGTTAATTTTTTTAATACTTCTCCATTTTCACCATCTTCATCAATGATCCAGGCGGGCAAAGAATGATAAATAGAAGCATTATTGTGCAAATCATGATATCTTCCTTTTTCTTTAGAAGAATTATAATAATCAGATACATCTGAATGATTTTTATATAAAATAGGGTCTTTAAACTCATATGAAGCTGTTGCCATGCTACTTGAAACGATTGCTGAACCTACTAATCTATGTCCAGAGGTATAGCCTACCCAAGTTCCATTATTTATGCGGCCTGAATAGTCTAAAATAGTTGAGTCTAGGGCGGGATCCCCAAGTACACCTTCATTGAACTTATAATAGACGCCTAAATGTGTATTGGCCTTATCAGTATTCGCACCACCTCCTACTTGTGTAAACCAATGTCGCCCAATTTGTTGAGCACTTCTTTCTGTTTTCCAAAATCTAAATTCATCTAAAGAAGCAGAAAGGGGCGCCCAACCTAATTGTGGTACACCATTTCCAGATAAAGAAGTTGCTAAAGCACCAATAGTAGCTAGCATCCCCCCACTAACATAATTAACAGGATTTCCCAACTTAAATGAATCATTGTAATCGCCGTCAACATAAAATTTTGTATTAAGATGGCCACCAAATTTAGATTTTTTTACAACTCCATATCCACCATCAAAACCAATCATTTGACCATGATTTTCTCCAACAGCATCTATAAGTTTATAATTTGGTGGCGGCGCGTTTGTCCCAAGTGGGTGTAAAATAGATGTTGTTTCTCCCATGTCCCACCAAGAAACAAGATTCGCTGCTTTAGAATGTTTAGTTGGATCAAAATATTGTCCTGTTTCATTATATAATTCAGCAACTTCTACTGCACTTAATTCTGCGGACCATATGGTTACTTCATCGAGATAACCATTATAATAATAAATCGTCGAATTGGCGAGCCGGCCAAAATTTAATCTCTCAGGGGTCGTATATGATCCAGGTAAAGAAGTTTCAGATTTAGCTAGGGATGTGTCAACATATACTTTATATTTGGCGCCGCTACTTTGATAAACTACTAAAACTACATGATGCCATTCTCCATCACAATAATTTGTGCTAGCAACGTTAGTATCGGTATCGCCAATTATTGTTTGTAGATACCCATCGGTCGTTAGGTAAAGAGTAAAAATTGTTCCAACAGGCAGAACCTCGGTCAATCCGTTATATATGAGAGTTTCTTGGGCGGAAGGTTTTGAATCGCGCTTAAACCAAAATGAAACTGAGTATTCAATATTGGTATCATTCCATGGATCAAAATCAACTGCGTTTAAAGAGACATAATCATCGGTGCCATCAAAATATACTGATTTTCCTGATGTTTGGTTTTTAAAAGTAAATGCATAGTGGTGCCACTTATCATCAAAACTCAAACCTTGCCCAATAGACGCAGTTACATAGCCAGCCCTAGAATCAAAGTTCCCTGACATATATGTAACATTAAATTGTGCCGCATCTTTATCCAACTCAACTCTTAGGCGACCATAACCAACATCAGATATAGCGGCATTTGCAGTATGTGTATCAAACACAACTTCTCGTGTAGTTGGAGTTGCTGCTTTTTTCATCCAAAATTCAACAGTATTGCCATCATTTCCGTCAATCTTTAAATTAGATTCTCTATTTTCAGATTGGTCATATATATTCGAATAGCCGCTTTTATAAGTTCCAGCAGCGTCTGTGATGTCTTTACCTTTTCTTCGTGAGCTTGGGTGCGGACCGCCTCTAAATAAAATATATTCTGCGCTAGAACCGCTACGATAATCATTATCATCTGCTGTTGCCGTACCTGGGTGGGCGCCATCTTTTACAGCTAATAGAATATACCCATTTGTTCTGGGGTATTCATTTTCAAAAATATAATTATCTAAATAAGATGAAGAAAGGTGCCAAGAAGTTCTCTCATATAGAGAACCATCATATGGATATGATTGATATATTCTTTTGATCGCATCATCATAATATTGTTCTGCGGAACCAAAGAAGGCAAAGTTAGACGCAGTAGTAAAATCGATTCGAGGAACAAATCTCTCTTTTTCCTCAATGCGCACACGCATATATTCAGAAGATTCAATCTCTTTGGCCAGAGATTTAATATCTGTTGAGCTTACTATAGTTTGTGGGTCATCAAAATATTTCTTTGTGTCCATAAATTTACTCTATATCTGTCAAGTCTTTTTCAACTCTAAATTTAAAAATTTCTGGCTGTTCTGCATACTTCCCATTTAAATAATATATAATTTTAATTCCATACATATAATCAGCCTCTAACATTGACATATCAAGATCAAAATAACTTCCACTAATATCGTATGATGCCCTTGTATGATTTAAGCTTCCAGTACCATACTCAATAACATTCAAATCATCATAAACCCTAAAGACTTTATAATATGCGTCTTCAACAATCTCAGCATTAGCTTCCGTTGTTGCTTTTGTGTAAATGGTCGGAGTCCAGTCTTTTTTTCTAGCAAATAACCTAAATCTAGCTGTTTCCTTATTAGAATAAATCGATTTAAGATTTGTTATTGAAGAAACATATGTATCGTTTGGATTATATTCATATGAATTAATATTTTTAACAGTTATGGCAGATCCTGTATGGAATTCTTTATATGAGGCCCCGGTTCCGCGCATTCCGCCGCTTCCTGTGGACCAAACATCATAAATTGTAGTTTCAGAGCCTGTGTATGCAAAAGAAGCACTATAAATTCCAGTGCTTACATAAGAAGCAGTTACTACATAAGCTCCGTCTACTGTTACTCCGCCGCCAATTGGTAAAGTTATTGCATCGGCGGGAAGAGAACCAGAAAATATTCTAACATCTAATTTTGTTCTAGTTACGTCAGAAAGCGTTTCATCGCTGTCGACATGATCTGAGCCTGGGCCTCCTAGATCTGGAATGTTTTTCAACTGACCTCGGACATAATTATATAAGTAAAGAGTGTTTAAATTTTCTGTAGAGGCTAAGGAACTGCTTAAATAAAAGTTACCTCTATTATCTTTTTTAGAAGAATCCCAGCGAGCTTCAATTATTGGTCTTTTAAAGAAGTATTCAGAACCTCTGGCAAAAAATTTCTTTGTATAGTATGAATTAGTTGAGCCAGTTGGGTTTTTAAGTATACCATAGTCGCCATCAACGATATCTGTATCAATGTAATAAGCTTCTTGGCTGCTTGTTAAATAGAGGCCTAGGCCATATCGTGCACTTGATTTGTCACTCAAAACATTTCCAGAAGAATTAAGCCATTGTTCAACAAGAGTTGTTATATCCATTTCTAAATCTTCTATGCCATTTGTAAAAGTTTGTTGAAAAGAAGAAGGTTCTCCTGAAACGTCAAAATCTCCTCCTGGTCTTGTCCAGTGGCCAGAGCCGCCGACAAAAGTAGTTATGAGCAGTTTGGAGCCTTCTGCGAAATTGGTAACTGCGGCGAGAACGTTTGCCACGTTTCCACCTGTGCCTTTGTCATCCATAGTTAAGGTGATCTTTGAATTCCCGGTACCCGCGGCCGCTGTGAGGCCCAGTGTTCCGGCGGCTAGAGTGGAACCTGCACCGATGTCGGCATCGCCAAATTTGGCGTTGTCGTCGGCATCACCATTTATGGCATTAATCACCGCGTTTCGCAATTCTGTGTCGTCATCTACGGTTTGTCTTGAGAAACCAAAAGTCTGTGCAGCGCTGTTGCCGTTGATGTTGTCTGTGGTATCAAACAAGAAAGTGCGCGCGACATTATCACCTCCGGCAGCGACGGGAACAGTCATCGTAAACTTATCGCCGGCGGCATGTCCAGATATATCAATCGCGTCAACTAACGTAGCTGCTGCAAGATCTCCATTCGCATTCATCCAATTTGCACCTGTGTCGTCGTAAGTTAAGTCTTTATAACCTTCCATGTCTAAGCCGTGGCCTTCTTCCCAATCAGACGTTATTGCAGACGCGGAAAGTGTAAAGTTTCTAGGAACTGTAAATGGATGTTCTGCGTTAAACATCCTTAAATAAAAACTAACACTTCCAGAAGCGGGTATATCTTCGTTTGTTCTATCTGTTGCTATTTCTGTAACTGGAAAGTTGACTAAGATTCTTGATAATTCAGTAGTTTTTGTAGCATTAGAACCGCTAATCGTTTGTCCGTATATTGAAAACACCTCAAGACTATCAGAAAGGCCCATATTTGAACCTGTACCACGAGTTGTTAAATCTGCTTGATACGCATTTGTAATTGTTGTGTCTGCATTCGCTATATATCTTTTTGTGGCCATTATTTAACAATTCCTTTAATGTCTATTGCTGGAATTTTTAATTCAAAAATTGCGTTTTGAGGAATTGCGATGTATCTGCCATCTGGAGATGTAAAATAATCTATACTAAATGCAACTTGTGAATATTGATTTCCATCTTTTTTAACTATTTTAACATTTGTAGTGTCCGCCACTCCATTTATTCTATTTAATATTGTGTATACATCAGTTATGTAAAATGGTTCTCCAATTGAGAATACTTTTTTATTGATTTCTGTTGCTAAAATGCGAACTGCATTTTCTAAAACATCAAATTTGTTTGTAGCAGAATAGCTTACAACTTCAAATTCAATCCCAATGTTAACTATTTCAGCGTCCAATATATCAATTGTATCATTAATCATTTTATAACGGTTAACCCAAGTTTTAAGATTTCTTTTAAGTGTATTATTGGCTTTTGTTAAATTTCCATTGGCATCTTCTGCTAAAACATATAAATTAAGATTTCTTTTAAAAGAATCTACATCTCGAATAATATGACATTTTTTAATTGCTCCAAACTGAGATGGCATTCGATATATTAAATTAGAATAGTCTTCTAAAGTGACGGCGCGACCTTGTGCGGAAAAAGTACTTTTAATTCTTTGCTTTATTTGTGTCGCACTTGGCGTTGTGATATCTCCCAATATTGGTTCTGTATTGTCAACCTCTAAAGAATTTATAACATCTGATACTTTTGACCCGACTAAAATAGCATTATCTAAAATAGAAGGAAATTCTAAATTTACCATGCCTTTTGATGTAACTGTATTTGCTGCGGCGTTAACATTTATTGCAGTGTTGACGCGATAGGTAATAGTGAGCGCGGTATTAGATGGGCTGACTCCCATTTTGTCTGTTGACAATAAATTTGTTGGATCAAATGTTTCATCTGTAATGTAATCCCTTCCATGTATTTTTAATATAACGGAACTTGGATCTTGTATTGCTTGAACTTCTGGTGTTAATTGATCTTCGGACCCATAACCAAATTGTAATGATAATCTACCATACTCTTTTACTACTGTAAATCGTCTAGGGACTGCAACTGCTTTTAAAATAAAAGGTACATTAGTTTTATCAGAATTATTATTTCTAATAGGTATATAAATTGTATCTTGAGATAGTTCATTTACTTCGTACCAATCATTTCCACTGTCATCAACTACAGAAATAATTTCTGCAATATTTGATTGATTTAGTGTGACAGTTCTAAAAGGCTGTGGGTCGCCAATATCTACACTTTCTGATTCTAAATGACCAGAAACAATAGTTCCAAAAGCCTTAATTGCATAATGGGTAGTAAGAGAAGAATCTTCATTAAATTTAGCTGCAATGATGTCGTTTTTTTCATCAGAAAAATCTACATTTTCTAACAAAGTATAGGCGGCGCCGCCGGTAGATTTGAAAGTGCTTCCTCTTTTTAAAACAGGCACATAATCAACATCAACACCAATACCATTTGTATTTGCCGGCACCATTATATAAAATTCAACAAGTCCATAAGAAGAAGGCGAAGTCTCATATTTATAGCCCAGTTGTCTTCCAAGCCTTATTACATTATTTAATTCAATTGCTGTGTCTAGAAAAGATTCATTTGTTTGATAATCTAGATAAAAAGACATGATATCACCAACATACGCAACCGTGTCGAGCATCAATGCACCAAACGATGATTTGTTATAGTCTTTAAAGCTCTCTGGGTAATATGTTTTTGCGTAATTTACTAAATCTTTTTTTATCGAATTAAAGTCTCTACTGCTATATTTTATTGGTATTTGTTTTTCAGACATATTTTATGAATCCCTTGTTAATATTAAATAGTATCTTCAAACAAGATTTCCACAACATCAAAGATCTGTAAAGGTTTAATAAGATATTTAATTCTAAGCTTCAGTAGACTTGGGTTTCCATCTTCAATTTCATCAGGGCCCAACATTATTATTTGTATATCTAAATATGGCATATATTTTTTTACTTGTTTTTTAATTCTAAGTTCTATTTCTTGATGTGTAATGGAATAGTTTGGTTCAAAAAGATAATTTCTTATACCAACTCCAAATTTTGGATCCATAATTCTTTCGCCCGGAGCAGTTAAAATTAGCATTTTTAAATTTTGCGTAACCATTTCTGCGTAGGTTTTGTTTAAAGAATATCCATCCTGTGGGTCGATTTGTAATGGTAATTTTGGTGATAGCCCAGATGCCATAAATTAATACCTCTTTTATAATTACTCTTTATATCGGAAATTCACGAACTTGAGTGTCATTTGCATTAGCTTTTTTGTTTACTTCAAACGGAAAGCGGATATAACCATGCATATTTTTAGTATGTATATGGACCTTATAACTGTCGCTATCTAATATGCGCTCTTCATATACAGCTATGCCTGCCGTTTTTAGTTTAATATTGTACATTTTATATAATAGTTCAGCAATTACAGTAGCGAGGCTTGGATAATACCAAGCTACCCAATCAAGATACATTGTCGGGTATTTCGGCATGCCAAAGTCTGTGGAGCCAAATGTGGTTTGGTCCTTTATCCATAAGTCCGCGGGGACTGGTAATAAATAATTTTCAGCGTTCATATTCGCAAATTTCCACTCACTTTGGGGTGTGTTCTCTTGAAGTTCATTGGGGCCTCGGTTATCTACAACCCATGGCGCATGTTGGGACGCGGTCCATAAATTTGCTATATGAACATGATCTTCTATGTTGTGCATATCATAAACTCGTACATTTTGTGGAGCGCTTGGTTCGAAGTGAGCAGGGCCGGCAGTTGGGGGAGCCAATATATATTTGTTTACTAAATCCTGCCCAAAGCCGGGGATGGTGTGGCCGGCGTGATACTCGCCGTGTTGTCGATTCTCAACTAATGCATCAAGTACATAGCCCACAATGTTTCCCGCATAAGTAAATTCCGGATCCGTATCATAAGTGTATTCGGCGTTTGATTCGGTTCCCTCTGTTGTGAGAGTCTGTTGATAAAGATCTTCGACCTGTGATAGCGCGAACGGCCCTGACGGATCCCCCATAACTCCATCAAATATCCACTGCATATCGTCCTCCGCTCCAAATCGGTATCCAAGGGCGCCATGCCATGTTGGTGTACTTTGAATCGAACTTTCGGGTCCTTTTAACCAAAACGATCTTAAACTATGGCGTTCCAAACCAACGTTCGTTCCCGTCAACCACCTAACGGTATCGGAAGTGTTAAAATCAATTGGATTCGAAGGAGTATTTTTCCAAGAATCCTGAGCTTCTTGACTCATCGCAATTCCGCTATTGTATTGTTCAGGACTTTTCAAAAATAAGGCCTCATTGTTCCAAACCAAATTTGATATTGTATCGGCGATTTTGTGACTAAGCTCTTCGCGCTCTAGATAAACGCTGGCAATTGCTTCAGATTCTAGAGTGTGTTGTAAAAGTGATGTTATAGTTTCTTCATCGCTAGCATTAATATCAAATTTGCTTGCATCACCAAATTTAATATGATAAAATAATTTTTTAACTACGTTTGTTGGCTGTGAGCGAACTTTCATCTGGTGCGGGCCTTTGAGTTTAATTATTTCCTCTGTATATGATAAATCAATTTGCCCCAATATTGTGTTAAAGACATGTTTAAGCATAGAAAGCTGGGTGTTCGCTAAACCATATTTAGTTTTATATTTGCATACAGTATTTGTCTTCCACGGGGATTCGTTACCAGTCGGTTTGCCTTCGAGTTTGGCACAAGAAATAAATATTTTCGCGATTTGATAAGGGTGCCATTCTCCCTCATGCGCATTTTTCTGCAATACTGAAAGGACATGCTGATAATAGGATTCAAAATGTTGGTTAGTCACTGAATGGATCTCTATGTATAGATCATAAAATTCTTTCAAATTATTAAAAATAATACCTATTTGTTTCAATTGATGATCACCTTTGTCTCTCCAAGCTGACATTAAAACTTGAAATAATGGTGTATCGCTAAAGTATTTTATTGTATCTTTTGAGCTGGCCGGATATGCAGTATCAACGAAAATCTCGGGGCCCCCTTCCCATCCCACTTCAGCAATAATCCAATGTTGAGCAGGCACAGGCTTATATGGGGTGTTAAGAATATAATTTCTATCTGCTTCTGGCACTGCATAAGATCTCATCATTGCCATAAATTCGACTTCTTCATTAGTATAATCCTTAGAGCTTTTCTGTTGCGCTGTCAGCGCTGTCATATCCGGGCATACTAAAGCCTTTGGTTGGTCGCCGGCCTTGGAAGAGTCATCGGCAAACCAGGCGGCACCTAGTCCACTTTTTTGACTAAGAAGAAACATAACCAGCCCGGGCACTGTCCATGGAAATGAAGCCCATTTTGGGTCTATAATTGTAACTAAAGACTTTAGTATAGCAAGAGGCGTCATCGCTAATAATTTAGCATAGCTTGGAGGGACCCCGCACATTAAATTCAGCCACTGCATAAGATCGGACGGGCTAGCATCTTGTGCACGTGCTGCTATTACTTCGGTTCCGGCCATTGGATAAACATTTCCTTGGGTGGGGTCATGAGCTAACGTGTTGGAATAAAAAATGCCTCTTAATAGTCCTTTCGTTCCTTCAAAAAGCCCAGAGTAGCGAGAGCCAGGATTTTCTGAGTATTCGCCAAATGTAGGATTATCGGCTTGAAGGGTGTATGTTTGTATCAAAAGGTATAAGCCAATCAAGGTTTTATAAGTTTCTAATGGAAATATTTTTCCAAAAACAGTATCAAACTCTTCAGTTTTAACCATGGCGCACAAAAGCTGCTCCAAGGGGTAATCATCTAATCCGCCTGGCGGAATCTGGTCTTGTTCGGCTTTAGTGGCGTGGTGCGCCTTCTCCCATGGCAAATTCCAATTTTGGAAAGTAAAATATCCTACAGGTACGGCAGACTCAAACTCTTTTTCAAAAAGAAGACCAACAGTTTCTTTTTCTTCTTCGGCAGCTTCTATAGTCTCGAATTTGTTAAGAGCATTTTTATATGCTGCGTCCATTGCTAATTTTTTAGCTAATAATTTTTCATCAAATGTAAGATTTCCAACGGGAATTTCAACTTCCATTAGGGGCACAGCAAAAATTGGTGGACTAGCTATTTGTTCTATCTCGGCGACTGAGGGCGATGGGCCAACATATTGGGTACCTAATGGCCAGCGTATATATACTTCGCCGAAGTCCCCTGTAATCGACGCGGTGCTGGCCTCTTCGGACGCGGGGTCGCCCTGGGCGATGTGGCCGGCCATGAAGTTCTCGGACTTGATGCCTAGCTCGCCGAGATTTATTCTTTCATGCAAAACATAAGCTTTTTTGTTCTTTATATTAAGTGGATCATGCTCCGGTTCAGCAGACGTCCCCACTCCATAAACATCGTCGGCATGAAAAGAATTTCTCCAGCCATCATGTATAAATTCTTCTTTATCAAGCTTAAAATTATTGTCTGAAAATATTGTATACTTTACGCCCGTGTCTAATGGAGCAATATATACCAATCTTAGTCCGTACATCCATGGGTCGAACCATTGAGTGTGAGGAGATTTAGCTATTATAGAATCAGAAAATCTTAAATTGAATGGGTCTCCGATGGTGGAGTCTTCGGTATCGTATACGAAACCAGAGACACCGGACATATAATTTAGCCAGTGGGCTATGTTAATATACGCTCCATCACCCCTCCAAACATCTCCTAAGTGACTAGGCAATTCAGCTATAGTCGGTAATGATTTATTTATTGGTTTATTAATTACATTATTATAAGCTGCTTGAGCTTCCTGTTTCATTGTAATGTGCCAAGAATTTCTTATTTCATCTTCGCACTCTTCTTTGTCTTTAGGATCAGCATATTCTCCTTGACAATTTTCTTGAATTCTCTGATTTAATTTAGCTGGTGCCTCTTTTAATACTTTTTTATAAGCTTCGGCTGCAAGTTGTTCTTTTATTGCTTGCTCATTTTCAAGATCTATATCTAGCCCTTCGCCAAATTGTGTATGTTGTTTAACTCGAATATATGGTTCTAAAATAAACCCACCATTTTCAAATCCTGCGCGCTTGGCAAAATCAGTCAACATATAAGCAACGCGGCCGACGTCGGGTCCTTCTTCTGGGGCAACAACTTTAAGATAATCCATGAGCGTAGGAGAAATTACACCTACTTCATTTGGTTTCCCGATGTCGAAAGGCTCTGGTGGTCGTTTTCCATCGACATATTGGCTTAGCTTAGGCTCGCGCGCTTTCCAGCCTGATTGGTCCCAACCCATGTCGCCTCCGTCATCCATTGGCTCATTTAGCCACCAGAACCTGTCTTCCTGGAATTTGTTAAAGGCCGCATCCCAATCGTGGACATCTTTGAATGCCTGCGATTTTTGTGTATTATTCATTGACCACCATTCCACTATTTTATGTAGCGTATCTTGATTCATGCTGTATTTCTCGGATGCAGCGGTGGCGCTGTTGAAATTGGGATATAAATCCAATATATCAACCCCTTGTAGTTTGCGCATCTCAATATATGCTTGGCAGTCTGCGGTGAGTGTATTGCTATAATATTGGGCTGCGCAGTGAGCGTCGGCGCCGCTGATATAATTTGCATCGGTGGCATTTAAACCCGTAGACCAGTCGTAGTCAGCATTCTTCTGTTTCCACTCCCAAAATTTGGGCGTAGTCGTCAAAGCTACATCATAAAAACGCTGGTTCATTAGTATACGAGATTTAATATTTTGAGCGAACCCATGATCTGAAATCTCATAAGCAATCTGGTTGCCCGGGCCAAAAGCTCCGGCAGCCTGAGCGCTGTTCTGGCCTGTAAGCGCAGGGTTTTTTAGTTCCTCTATTATATTGGAGATATAATTTTCTGTTCCAAGGCTCCAACTATTAATTGAAGGCATTAAATTAAAAAGTTGAAAATGCGTTCCATGTTTTGAAGTCCACCATTTTTTTGAAGTAAGAGAAGTCTGGAGTAAAGTGGGCGGATACCATTGTGTTTCCGCCTGCCACAAATCGAGGTAATCACCTCCAAAAGCTTTACTTGAGCTATTAGTTGCGTCTTCATGAAGAAATAATTCTAGAACAAAGCGATCAAAACTTTTTATTTCTAGATCGCTAAATAAAGGTTCAAATTCTCTTTCAAAAAAATCACTAATACGAATCATTTGTTCTTTTATCAAATAAGTAATACCACTCAAACTATAAAGGTCATCCGGATGAATATAATCTTCTTTTGTTAATGGATCAATTAAAACTTTTCCATTTTTTAATTGTTTTTGCATTCTATCTTGCATTATTCTATTTGCATAATGAACTACATGAGCTTGAAATTTTGGTTTAAATGGTTCCCCATTTTCAGAAGCAATTACTGGAGTTGGAGGTTCTTCTATGTATCTTTCTTCTCCTGTATCTGAAGGTGCATATATTAACTTACCTGAATGTGGATCAATAAAATTACTTTTCCCTGGTTTGAGCTTTTCAAGATCTCTTTGTTCTTTTGCGGATAGTGTTTTATAAGTTACCCTATAATCCAGCATAGCTAACTCATATATTAAATGCTCAACTACAACATTTATAACTGCTTCAGAGCTTAATAGATCTTTCATTTTAATTGATGTTGAAATTGGTAATAATCGAAGACCGGTTTCAAAAGCGCAAATTCTTGCCAAAACCATAACAATAGCTTCTGCTTGGGCCCGAGATAAATTTGGAGTTTCTTCATTTAAGTCTACAGGTGGGTAATTACAGGATAAATCTTTTTCTCTATCTCTTACATAATCTTTTAAATCGCCCATCTTTAATAAAGAAGCTTCTTCAACATCACAACTTTCGTCTGCCAAAAACACTTCTTTTGGAAAAAAAGTATTAAAAAATAATTGAAGCTTTTCTCTTGCTTCGTCGCTAAATATTTTTGAATCTTGTATTTTTTTAAAAAGACTATTCCCAATGTCTCGTGTCATGGTATTAAAAAGAAATTTTAATCCTTCTTCGATGTGAGTGTTGAAGCCGCCCTGGGTTTGGGTGGCGCCATAAAAGTCGTCGGGGTCTGTCGCGGTGCCACCGCCGGGTGAAGGTGAAGGATCCGGTTCAGGCGCATTCAAGAGACTTTTAGAGGGCCATGCATCTTCTATTGTTTCATAAAAAAGTTGGCCCATTGGAGAGGCATGAAATAGACCTTCCGGTCGTGAGATCATGTCGGGACCCGGAGATAATGATTCTGATTCTTGTATGGCATCAAACTCATCTTCAAAAGAACCTAATATTAATTTTCCTTCTTTTATATTTGGTTCCTCGCCGCCGTATAAATTCATAAATTTTTCTATCCGAGCAATAGGAAGAAACACTATTTTTCCATTTTTCATTAAATATGTAATTGGCCCTTTTGTAATACAAGAAGGAGGAATAGTAGTGCACCCATCTGTGTATGTTAAATCTACAATTTGTGGACTGTTTGGGTGATCAATAATATAATATTCTATTTTATTGTTAGCGAGAGGGTGTAAAAGAAAATTACTAAATATATCACTTATTTTTGAGGCCTCCCCGGGAAGCCATCGCATTGGGCGTTGGCCTAAACGATTCCATAGGGGCAATAACACTCTCTGTCGTATTATTTTTGACCCTTCCTCTGCTGCCGTTCCAAGCTTATCGCTTGCTGAGCCTAGTGGATGGCCTGGGCTCCAATTCGCTCCATCCTGCACATGGTCTTGAATAAGCCCCCCTAGACCGCTCTGCGGGGTTAAAAAGCTAACCCCATCTGCCGATCCATAAAGGAGTTTGTTTGAAAAGCCAAAGATTTCGCTTCTAAATGTACCAATAACTGGTCTTAAATTTCGATCTGTCATTTTTGCATTTCTTACATTGGTTGGGTATACATCGTGAGGAATTGCGTTGGGGCTATTGCAATCTCTTGGGTCCGGAAATGGCGTAGGGTTGTACGCAGTGTCAATCAAACCCACAAGTTTATCTAACCTTTCAATTTTGGCCTTTTTGCATATATTATCAATTTGTTCATTCGTGCAATGCCCAACCAATAAATCTCCGCAAAGAGTGCGAATATAAGGAGGACATTCCTGATAAAGCTGCAGCGGGTCGCCAGGCTTTTGTATCTCTTCGCAATATCCAGCCTTTATTTTATCTTTGAGAAAACTTTCAAAGAAATTTTTAATTTTTGAAAATGGAAGACTTTCTCTTTCTCCTTTTAGACTCAAATATAGTGTGTTATACCTTATTTGTATTAAATTCTTAACAATTTTTAAGACACTTATTGAAGCTTCGCCTTTGGCTAAAGCACACAACTCTATTTGTGAAAGCAATAATTCCAAGTCCTCCATGAGGCCAAGAAGATCTGCAATTGCGTTTGGGTCTGTTACATCAATGAAGCCAGCTAATGTTGCTGTCAAATCTCTTGCTGCCGCTGTTGGCGTTTCTGCTAATAAATCATTAAACCTCGCTTTACCTGGAGTTTTATTTATTTTATTTTCATCTTCTTGGTTAAGATCGTTCCATAAAGAATCTTTAAGTCTATTGCATGCTTCAACTATTTCGGATAAAAGTTTTTTAACAAAGAAAAGTGCTGCAGTAGCTACAGCTTCTGCGACCGCTTTACGAACAAGTTCTGTCAACCACATTCCACTATTGTCTGTTGCGAGTTTAGGTCTTCTTGGCTGTTGCATTTCTTTCATTTCTTCAATTGCTTTTTCTATTTTTTTAATGCCGCTCTCAGCGTTTTCAGTTGTGCGAAATAAGTCCACAAGCATTTGTGTTGCCTTTATAGAATAGCTTATTATGTTGGCACAAAGTTTTCTTTTAAAATCTGGATCCTGCAAATCCATAATTGCGCCAGTAATTCCATCTGCGGCTGCGGCGGCGGTTTGCGCACCTTCTTCGCTTATTGGTACCCAGTTGCCAGTAGATTGATTCCACTTACCATAGTGTGAGTCCATTTCTACTTGCTGTCTTAGGCCCATTCTATTTTCAATTTTTAAATTAATAGATTTTATTTTATTTTGCAAAAGTGTTTGTTGACTAGGTGCCACCTGACCAAACCCGCCGGTGGTTTGGGCATTTGCTTTATTAAGTTTGTTCTGTAATTTTTCTCTTTTATTTAATAAAGTTAAAATTTGATTATTATACTTTTCTCTTTCATTTTCAAGCTCCCCAAACTCACTAGGCTTTATTCGCTTTTCATTGGCTATTGTTTTAAATGAATTGCTAACTTGGTTTGAAACGTTTGCAGCTGTTTGGAGGGCGGCTAGTGTGCCATCTTTTTGTAACCACTCAAACCAAGAATCTATTGGCAGTTGTTTCAATGCGTACATACATGCGAGTTCAAGCCATTCAGTTGGGTCTAACCAACATTTTATTGCTTCCAACACTAATCTTTTAACATCTGCTTCTTGTAATACTTCATTAAATATTGCATCTAGGCCATATGGCCAGGCTTCATCGATTCTAAGCCTATCTCTTGTTTCTGGTAGGTTCTGCCAAAAATCATCTGTTGTGTTAACAAGCCAGTTTTTAGTATAGTGCTCATATGATGCAGCCCAGGATGGATTATTTGTTCTTGCGTTTGCTTGTCCTCTTTGGGCTCGGCTAGCCAATGCGGATCCATTTTTTTCTAGATATACAGCTACCTTGTCGAAATACTTTTTAGCGTCATCTGATTTGTATTTGATAGTAGAGTTGAATTTTCCTTTGCCTAAAACAAACTGTTTAATGAAAAAAATTATATTTAATATAGGAACGTTCTTTTTTGGGTCTAAACCAAGTTGGGGTTTAATGCCTCCACTCCGTCCATTTCTTTCATGCATCTTAGAGATTAATGCTACAGTCCTTGGAGACCTTACTGCATCTTCATTTTTAAACTCTTCAAAATATTTTTTTAGAGATGGGCTAAGCCCTCCGCCAATAATTCTATGTGCTTTTACCTTTCCTAGTCTTTTTATGCCCATTAGCCCGGGGACGGTGCTTATCTCTTTTTTAAAACTAGATTTTGGGACGTATTCTCTTATATAAGAGACTTCCCATTTATTAGTTAAACTAATTTGAATAATATTGTCTGGTTTATTCCATAGTCTAGGATGTTTTGCGTAATCTTCTATTTCAGGGTTAGATAAGTGCTCTGGGTCGGTGTCTGGTAGATACATTCCTTCCATAACGGCATCTAGTAATAAGCTTTTTAGTGCAGATTTAAAATCTGCTATGTGTTCGGCTTCATCTTCAAAATCAAACTTTATAGGTTCAACCTCAAATGATGTATCTATTTCTTCTCTGAGAAAATGATATAATTTTAATGTCTCTACCATTTGGCCAAAATCATCGTCAATCGAGCCGATTCTCATGATGATATCGGTTTCTGGAGCGAGGGTGTCCATATCAATCGTCACGTCTCTGTCTGGGTCGAGCGCCTTGATCGCATCTTTCCTTATTCCAATCAAAAAAGTAAGACCAGGATTAATTTGACTTAGGTGGTTTGGAGGGGCATCTGGTAAAGGAGTTCCGTCATCTAAAGTATAGGCATCAGCTCTAACTTCAACTTCATATCCCCCAAATTGTATATTGTCGTTATACCATGTGGCCATATTTATGGGGGTGCCACCGTCTACTGTCATTTTTTTGCCCCATAAACGAACTGCATATGGCATTGAAGCTATAGCTAGTTGTTTAAAATAGTCAGCTAGATTCCCGCCCACAACATAAGATTGTGCATCTGGTGTTATATTTTGAAAATTTCGCCAATCAAAAACATAATAATACCAATCATCAACTTCGGCATTTGGATCACCAGTCGCAGGATTTCCCGGGGCGTCGACAATTAAAGGCTGAACATCGCGTACAAAAATATCTCCTTTTGTTGCTTGAAAGATAAAGCTTTTTTCGTCATTTGTGTGTGCCTTGACCTGTACATTTGCGGGTCCACCGGTTGTGTCGGTGCCGAATAGGCCGTTCCATATATCTTTATCATTAAAATATTTATCAGCTATTTTTTTTGCTATATCACGTTTATTCGGCATAGTTAATTCCTAATTAGTTTTATTGTAACTACTATTAATGTAGCGCTTATTAACCTGGAAGGTGTCCGTCATCGGCGTTAAATATGCGCTTTTTAATTCATTGAGATTCTCGGTAACGCCCATTAAAGATCCAACCGTTAGAGCATTAACCGTATTCATGACAGTTAGGCCATCCATTAACATTTTCATGGTCATCCACACTGGCATGCCAGGCACAGCTGGGTCGTGACAATGCGAACCAAAGTGCCAAGCAAGATCCGTTACCTGGGTGCATAAGCCATCTACAGTACTAGACAATTTTATTACTTCTTCTAAGGTCTCGTCAAGAAGGGCTCTTAAATTTTCTCCCTTCACCAAAGGATGTAAGACCGGAGGCTTTGCTAAACGCCCTTCGCCGTCGCGGCCGATCTTTTCAGATGAATCATTATTGGCAATTAAATGAATTCCACAGTCCTTCCCTTGGGGCGAGCCGCTTGAATTTTTGCCATGAGGATTGGTCACTATCTTAACACTTTTATTTCCAATAATTCTTACAGCATCTGCTTTAATCCCAATTCCAGACATTCCTATCGCCTTGTGCCGTTTGCCTCCTTGCGGCTTCGGGCCCGAATTCAAGCCAAAATTATCATCAATATCTGTCTTTTGGCTAATATAAATTCTAGCAGCATCAGTAGCCCATTTTACAGGTGTGTCTCCGCCTTCGCCGGGTATAAGTCCATGATCAGAGGCGACAAATGGGGATAACAATGGATCAATTGCAACGGGTGTTGGTTTCTCTTCGCCTTTATATTTAAACTCAGTACGTGGATCAGGGTGCATTTTTCCAACCACAATATCAATCATTCCGCAGGGACCTTTGTATCCTTTTCCGCCGTATCCTGAGTGGATCGACCTTGGGCGATCTCTTCCCATGACGATATAGGCGTTGTGTTTGCCTTTGATCGTCGTCTCGCAATCTGCCTCAATAAGCTCAGGAAGAATCTCATCTCTATTGCCACAATTGATGCCGCCGGCTTCCGTTTTAGCAGATTGAGAACTGAGGTTGACCGCTTTTCTTTTCTGCTCATAATGAGTAGAAATGCGTATTTTATGATCTTTATCGTGTGACATTTTTAGTTGTAAGCTCCTTTAAAATTCGCAGCGTGGATCTACTATATACCACTCATCTTTATCGGGTGTTGGAGGAGGTGGTATGCCTGGTGGTTCTGGCGGCTCTTCTGGCAAGGCAGCTTCTGGTGGTTTTAAATGTCTCAAAGCTCTAAACCACATCCACTGGCCTATTTCAAGATACTTATTCAATGCAATATCTCCAAAAGCTGGTATAATTGTTGGACCTAAACCCTTTCCTTTATGCAATCTCGGGATTGTTTCGGCTGATACAGCCAAAGAAACATACCAAGATTCCATGTGCCCTAAACCTAATTTTCTACCAAGAATATAATATTCTAAAAATGGACCACTGTCCATGCCCCATCTAGAATAAGATACTACCCCAAATATAGCACTTTCACCTTTATGTTTTAAGCCATTTTCCCATAAATCAACAGGTTTATTCTTTTTTTCAGTTAAAAGAGGACCAACTTGACCCCATGGAAATGCTGGGGTTTCTTCAGTATAATAGCCTTGTGTATCTATAAAATGGCTAATCGGGTATAAAGGATGACCTCCACCAACGGCTGGGAAGTTCCAGGCTAAAACATGTAAATACCGCATTGATTGTGTGAACCCCCAAGAATAAGCTGATTTTGGCGGGGTTTCAACAACGCTAGTTATTAAATCATATAATGCGGCCGCTTGATCGAGAGTTGGTAAAAAATAATGCCCGGTTGGTGACCATGTTAAACGACCGGACCAAAAATGACTATCTGTTAACGATGAAACTGGAGAATTATGATCGGCTTGTAAGCCGGTTCGAAGTCCTGGTAGTCCCCATGGGCCTAGTATAAATGGGTCTGAGCCGTCTGGTAATTTCTTTTCTGTTATCCATTGATTGAGACTAGATTTAATATTTGTGAGATCCGATTTGTTGACGCTTTTTAAGCTGGGGCTAAGCCCAAAAAAGCGTTTTCCATCAAATGGAGAAGAGATCATACAACCGACAGAGTTAGCAGAAAATATATCTTTTTCGTCAATAACTATACCAAACGGTACATTAACCCTAATAGTACAAAGCCTGTCTTTGTTGGTTACAGATTTTTTTTCTAATCCTGCATGATCGCCATCTAATACAGAATTCATAGCTATATTATAATGCATTGTCGGGTTGTGATATATTTCTTTGTGTGTTTCTATGCAACTTTTGCCTGTTTCTCTTATTATAAAAAGTTTTGTCTTTTTTCTTTGTTTGATTGCAAGATCGTCTGGTAAAAAGAATGCTTTATTTTGTGGTCTGTGTTGAATGAAATTAATTTGTTTCATTTCATCTGTCGCTTCTTTAATAATTTTTGAGCCAGGAATAACCTCATAATTTTGGATATTAGGATAATCAAGTTCCTTATCAACATATATTTCTTTAATTAAATGCACCAAACCAGATACTTCTAAGAAACCCTTTGTTGGTATATTGGGGTACCCCGGGGGCGGATTATTATAAGCATATTTATCGTCTACAGGGCTACTGATTTGAGCCTGGCCCGGATTAGCTTGATTAAACTTTGCTTGCAAGTTTTCTTTGCGATGGAGACCTGTTAAATCTGGACACATTACTTTGTTTTTAATACCAATTGGGCCTAAGTAAATCGGATCTGTCCATTCACCAATATTGTTTGATGGTTTGTTACCCCAGTTAACCCAAACTACCTCCCCGAGGGTACATTTATCGGCATTTTCGTCACCGTAGAAACGCGGAAGTTGCAGAACGCGGTCCAATATAGAAGTTTGTTTTATCCCACCTTTTTGGCCGTCTGCATAAATGTACTCAAAGCCATTTACTTTTGGCCATGGCCAACGTTTACCTAGTGGTCGTGCATGTATTTTAATTCTTGCACCGAGCGGCGTTCCACTAGCTGCTTCGGTTTGGGATACGCTATCGGTTGGATAGTTCCATATATTTGGTCTAATAATACCATGTACACAAGCAGGGTATCGAGGCGCGCTCGCAAGATTAAATGTATTTTCTTTAGATTTTCTAAGCAAGCCTATGATTTCTTTAATGACATTGCTTTCGAGGCCTTCTAAGTCAACCATATTAGAGTAGAAATCAGCCATTTCTATTGCCCTGAATTAAATCAAATAACTCATCTTTGTCTTCATTTGAAAGAGACATGTCTTCTTGATTCGCGAGCTGTTTATGTAAAAGTGCAGTAATTTTGACTAATTGTTCATTAGAACGTTGAAGAGTTTCCACATATTTCGCGGCAATTTGACCTAAATCTTTATGTGTCTCTGCCGTTGATTGTGTTTTTTTTATTTCAATAACCAAATCTGAAAGTAGATTTGCAGTAATTGATCGATCATTTTTAATATTGTCTATTGCTTCTTGAATATATTCACTTACGTGCTTTAATTGTGATCCCATCCTTTCTTAAACTCCCGATATCGTACTCTTAGTTTATTAAGATTGTTAACTACTTGTTTTGTATTTAATCCTGTAATTTCCCTTAAGTATAAATAAATAGCTTTTTTATTGAAAATTTCAATATCTTCTGAACTTTCAAATAAAATTTTTACTGCTTCTAAAACTTTTCTTTCATTAGCTTTAAGATTTTCATTTTCCCAATTTTTAATTTGTTTATAGAGTGACCCCCAAAATTCTTGTTCATTCCGGAGTTCATAATAATTGTTATATGTTACTATGTGTTCTTTGTCACCATCGTTTTTTACGTCTTCTAAGTGAATTTCTTTCCTTGTGCGTTTGCTGTGTTTTTTAACTTTATGAATAAACCAATTTTTTGTGATGACGCTAAAATATGAAAAAGCCTTTGAGCCTTTTTCTGGATCGAACTTATCTAATATAGTTGTAAGCCATATTTTGCAATCATCTTTTAACACATCGATATTTGGAAGATTGGTGAATTTATATGTGTAGACGATTTTATCTACCATTTCATTGAACGCTGGTCCAATAAGTTCAATATATAATCGTGTTCTAATTTTTATATCTTTTGTTTTGGTATACTCTACTATGGCGTCCTGGTGATCTTTGGTAAAATAATGATTTTTACGTTTCCGTGCCATACTCTCTCTCTCCGTCGACTTCCTCGTCGTACATTAATTCATAAATTTCTTCATAAGCTTTAATTTCTTCTATAATTTCCTTTGAATGCTTCAAAAGACCTTCAATTGTTTCATCTCCATAATATGTTTCCATTTTATATATTAACTCTATGTGTTCAGAATACTCTTCTAAAATTTCTAAAAAATCTTCCATGTTGTCAGAAACAAATAATAATTTTTTTAGTAGCTTATATGTATACCAAATAAAAAATATATTAATTGTAAACGATATTATTAATAAAACTAAAATCATTCTTTATACTCCTTGTTGCTCAAAGCTTCTTTTTCTTTTTTAAGATCTTCTTTGTTGCTTTCAATAAAATCTTTTACTAGGCTTCCAACTTTGGGCTCTTGTTCTTGTTTTTTATATTGTGCAGAAAAACTGCTTGGAATCCGCTTTAAACTTCCGGATTCATTACACTTTTCTACTTCATGGCAAGATATATATTTTTCTTTGATTGAATGAAAAGCTTTAAACTCTTTTTTACACTTTTCACAAAAATATATGTAAATTGGCATTTTTATTTCTGCGTTGGTTGTTCAGTGATCATACCAACGCCTTCTGAAGCTCGAAATTGCTCTTCAGTTTCATCATCAAATTTAACCAAAGGCGGGTTCATTACCATCAAACCATCCTCTGACAATCGAAATTTAAAATCTTTTAATACCGGTACAATATCGCTTTGTTCCAATAAAGATCTTTGTAGCGCCATCATAACTGCACCAACTGCTTGATCTGCCATAAACATGTTTTTATCTTCTGTCATTTTATTTTTTCTCCAATTCGTTTTTAAGTGATTTATAACATCGATGTATGCCATTTTGGATATTCATCTCTGCCTTCCATCCTAATTCTTTAAGGGGCAATATATTACCTTGTGTATATAATACATCGCCTTTTCTTTCTTCTACATAATCAAATGTTACATCTGGAAAATATTTTAGAACAATATCTTTAATTTCATTTAAAGAAATGTTGCTACCTGTTCCGACATCGAAATATCGTCCATTAAAATTTTCTTTATATTTCATTGCAAAAAGGTTGGCCAACACAACATCATCTAAGTATGCCATGTCTCTTCTTTGTTCGCCGTTCCCCGTGATAAAAGGATTTTTACCTTTTCTTATATACTCCATCCAATTAGCAATTGCTGTAGCATATGGGCCATCAGCTTTTTGATCTTCTGAATAAACATTAAAGTATCGCAAACTGACTGTATCTATTCCATATAGATCAGAATATAGCTTGCACTCCATCTCAGAAATTAATTTTTGTAAACCATATGGGCTTGTTGGGCCAAATCCGTTTCCTTTTACGGATGAAGATCCAGAATAAACAACTCTTTTAGCGCCAACTTTTCTAGCAAAGTTGAGGATATAGGTTGTTGCTAATACATTATTTTTCATTGTTTCTACTGGGTTTTCAACACTGTAAGCAACGCGTGGTATGCAGGCTAAATGAAAAATATATTCAGGCTTAAAATTATAATAATGTGGATGAAACCTTTGACTACCGTCTGAATATTCTTTAAGATCTTTTACAATATCACATCCTTCGAAAAGGTCGATTCCTTGTACTTCATGCCCTAATTCTTGTAGTTTTTTATATAAACGAGAACCAATATATCCTCTGTGTCCCGTCACTAAACATCTAGCCATTGCTTTTCTCCTTTGTTACTGCGCCTTCAATATCTTTCCAGTCGTATTCTTCCCTTACTTCAAGGTTTTTCTGCCAAGCCGATTTCATAACTTTTGGATCAACGTTAATTTCTTCAAATAGACCAATAAATGCATTTAAATCTTTTGGGAAGCATTTTCCACCAAAGCCTAAATTTCCATCATGCCCAGGAACATCTAGGTGAGAGTTTCCAATTCTGCCGTCAGAAACAAAGCCGTGCATAGCGTCTTCCCAATTTACGCCAAGAACATTTGCTGCTTGCTTCATCTCGTTCATAAAAGAAACTTTAGTAGCAAAAAAGCAGTTAGCCATATATTTTATAAATTGTGCGGTTGTCACGTCTGTTTTAATAATTTTAATATATGGAAATCGACTTCTAAAAAGCTTTTCCGCCTCATCAAGTAGGTGCTTTTCGCCACCTAATATAATGCGAGGTGCATTGATAAAATCTAGTCTTGCGCTACGTTCAGTTAAAAACTCTGGGCTGTGTATTATGTTAAGGTTAGGGTATTGATCAATCAATCTTTCTATAGTGCCTGGAGTGACGGTCGACTTGACTATAAAAATATTGTCATTTCTTTCATTTATTTCAGATATTTGATCAAAAACAGAATACATTATGCTCGTATCAATCTTGCCTCCTAACACGTTCTCCATCGGAGTTGGAACGGAAACAAAAACAAATTTAGAAGTATTAATGACTTCTGACATTGAATGCGTAGATTTATTAGGGCTTGTATCATATATTTTAATATTTGAGTGTAATGAAAAGCCGGAAGCAACCGCCGAGCCTACAAAACCATTTCCTATAATTCCAATATTATACATTTACCCTATTCCTCTCCAAGTCGCACCATTAGGGGTCCAATGGTGGTAACACTCCATTCTTGGTTCGTAATAATATGATAACTCATTTTGAATAATTTTTTTAGCCCAATATCGCTCTTCTTTCGAAGGAAGCTTTTCATCAAATTTGTGTTCTTCTAATATTTCTTTTCTATAAAAACAAAAAGCATTATGTAGAAAATTTCTTTTTTCTGAGCTAGACCACATATTAACGGTGGGTTCGTCTACAAAGTGGCTCCAAATATATCTTTTATTAATTTTTCTTCCGCGGTATATTGGTATTTGTTTTCCAAAAACAGCAACATATTTTTGCAATAAACTGTTTATTTCATTATAATCAATCATATTAATAATTTGGCTGTGTGCAGAAATAGCTAATATATTTTTATTAGAAGCCTTCGTCACGCCAAAATTTAAGGCTTTGCCAGGAGTGTACTCGTTAACATTATATATTTTTATATTAGAAAAACAAAACTCTTTAACAATCTGCATTGACTCGTCTGTTGAATTATTATTAACAACAATTATTTCAGGGTCGTTAAAATTATCCAAACAAGATTGAATTGAGTGTCCAATCCAGCGAGCCTCGTTTCTATTTCTGATAATGATACTAATCACGCTTATCTATTCGGTTGACCTCATTAATTAAATATTTCCCCCAGCGTATTATAATCAATTGCCTGGGCTGCATCGCTGATAGATTTATCTGGTGTCGGATGACATTCTATTATCAAACCATCAGCACCGGCAGCTATAGCAGCTTTTGAAATTGGTTTTACAAAATTTCTGTACCCTGTTGAATGGCTTGGGTCGTAAATAATTGGTATGTTTGTTAATTCCTTAAGTGCGGGTATCATCATTAAATCTGGCGCCCATCGAATAGAGGGAAACACGTGCCTATAGCTTGGCATGCCCACAACCCCTCTTAAACAAATGGCAATATTTTCATTGCCTCCCACCAATATTCTTTCACAGGCACCTAAAATTTCATCAATAGTGCCCCACGTTCCTCTTTTTAAAAGAACGGGCACTTTAGTTTTTCCCAAAGCATCTAATAGGGTATAATTTTGAAAATTTCTAGTTCCGACTTGAAACACATCCGCTACATCAGATACGCGGTCTATCATACTCGCGTCCATAATCTCTGTTATAATTGGCATCCCAGTTTCTTCTTTAACCAGCTTTAACAATCTCAACCCTTTTTCTCTCAATCCTTCTTTCCAGCCATTTGTTTCTTTCAAAATGGGGTAAGTGCAAGGCTTATAGGCACCGGCCCTAAATGCATTAGCGCCTAAATCTTTTATATTTTTTGCAATATCAACAATGTCGGGCCCTTCTACAGAGCAAGGTCCAGCTATTTTGGTATATTTCCAATTGAATGTTTTATTTTTATCAATTGAAATATTCAATTTGTCTTGTTTCTGTAATAATTTAATGTATTCGTTCATCGTTGATTTATTTTAAATCTTCTATATAAGGTCAGCAAGTTCTTCATCTAAGTCTTTATATATTTTAGCTCTTGTAATGTTTTCTTCTTCTGCAAAAAATTGTGCAATATCTTTTTCAGTGAATTGTTCAATTTTTGATAACTTGCTTGTTAACCACCTATCAGCTGCTACATATTCTTCATTTGGCATAGTCGTGAAATTAATAAAATCATTGCGCTCTTTGATTGATACTCCTCTTAGTATAAAATTTTCCTCATCCTCTATTGTTTTTATGCCATATTTCATCTTAAAAATATTATAAAGTGTTGAACCTGGATATGGTTGAACGTGGAAATAGCCGCCTCCCAACTTATTCTTTTTTCGCCACTCAGCAGTTTCTCGAACAGTATCAAAGGTTTCACCAGGGTGTCCAAAAATAAAGGTGCCCTTTACTGCTATGCCTGTTCTTCTAACAGCATTTAGCGCAAATTCGGCTCTCGCTAAGTCTGTTTTTTTATTCATGGCTTTTAAGACAGCAATAGAACCACTCTCAAATCCAAAATTTAAAGCCTCACAACCTGTCTTTTTCATAAATTTTAATAAATCATGGCTTTTTTCTGAGATGGCGTCCACTCTACTATTTCCAGTCCAGCGAACTTTTCCCATAAGATCCGATTCTTCAAATTTCTCACAAAACTCCCGTACCCTTTTTTTATTCACAAGAAAAAAATCATCTACAAAAAGAACTGCCTTTTTATTGTGTTTTTTTGTCAAATAAGCCAGGTCTTCTATTACTACCTCCGAAGGTAGATATTTAACCTTTTCTGCTGGAGAATCAACTATACGACAAAATGAACATTTAAAAGGACAGCCCACAGAGGCCAAATAAAATATATGACTTCCTTGTTCAAAATACCGTTGATGTAGCATGTCCCAATCTAGCCTAGGCCACTCAGCCAATGTCTTGGTTAGGGGCGCCGGTTTATTCTGCACAAACATATTGTCTTTTGTTCTATAAGAAATTCCTTTTATATTTTCTATATTGGGCCAATTTTCACAGATGGAATCAATAACATATTCGCCCTCTTGAGAACAAGTCATAGTAACTTCTGGTATTTGAGATTGTAGTAAATGTTTAAGTGCCCATGCAATCCTTCCTCCAACAATAATGGGGATGTCAATTCCTAACTTTCCAATTCCCTTGCAAGTTTCTTTAATAGACTTATAACTTGTGTGCATTCCGCCCATTGCAATTAAATCAGCATCTCGATTTTCTAAGATTTTTTCCATCACCTTGTGTTGCTCTCTCTTGAGAACATCGGCATCAATCCATACAACTTCCACATTGTTTTTTTTAAACATTCCAGCTATTACCATTAGTCCAAATGGAGGGCGCAAACTTTCTCTATTATAGTTGACCGGATTGATAAGAATAACTTTATTCATTCTAGCGTGCTCGTTTCATTATATTAATTTCTGCTTGTTTTAGATCTTCTTTGCTGTGTACATTAGTACAATTATCTAACATTGAACCTACTCTCCTGCTCATATGTCCTAACCTTACATGTTCCGCTTTAGTAATTCTAATTGAGCCATTTCGTGTTCCACGCTTATCAACTGTAAATAGATCATCATATTTATTTTCTACAGCATACTCTAGCATTTCATCTAAAGGGACTGTTCTATCGGGATGATCTGGTTGTACCCCTACTACATGAGTAAAATTATTATTGCCATGCTCTTGAAATATTTTTACATATACGTCGGCTACTTCTCTTTCACCCATAAAATCTTTATTTCTTCCAACTACTTTTACACCATAAGATTTAGCTATTTTTTGAATTTCTTCATCCTCAGTAGATACAATTATACATAATGTGAGTGATGATTTTAATGCGTATTCAATAGAATGTTCAAGCAATGTTTTGCCTGCTATTATTCTTTTATTTTTACCAATTAATCTTTTTGAATCCCCTTTGGCGGGGATTATTACAAATGCTTTTATCATAATAATCCTTTTAATTTGTTAATTGACCACATGTAAGCTCGTTTTTGTCCTTCCCAAGTCATACCACCTATATGCGGGGTCACAATGATATTATAACCCTCGTTCATCGCTTTTATGATAGGAGACTCGCCGACGTCGTTAAATTCATCAACGATCACGTCGGTTCCATACCCCGCGACTAAACCACTTTTAATTGCTAAGACTATATCATTTTCATCAACAACCTCACCTCTAGATGTGTTAATCATATATAAAGGCTTTTTTATATTTCGAAGAGAGTGCATGTTTATTATTTTTTTAGTTTCATCGGTGACGTGCACATGCAAAGAAACCACATCACATTTTGATATCATTTCCTCTAAAGAAATCGTGTCAACATTAGAAATATAAGGATCACAAACAAACACATTCGCTTCAAAAGCTTTACAAAATTTATACATCATTTTACCTAAACGCCCATAACCTACTATGCCTATGTTTAAATCTTTAACCTGTCTTCCTATAAAACTAGTATAATCCCAATTGTATTCTGAGGTGTGTTTTTGTCCTTGCGGTATTTTTCTCAGTAAAGACAACATCAGTCCAAAAGCTAATTCAGATGTTGACGGCAAATAATTAATTAAGCCATAATCTTCTTTTTGTGATAGAATTTCAATACCCTCTTTTTGACAATAGACTATATCAATATGATTTAAGCCTGTGCTAGCTGTAATTATTTTTCCCTCAAAGCGCCCAAGCGTTTCCTTGTTTAAAACAAAAGGCTGTTTGTTTGGGTTACAAAATATTATATCATACTCGTCTAAATTAGTTTCAATCATTTCTTCTTTTTTTATCTCAGGTTTATAATCAACTTGGCCAAAAGTTTCAAGATGTTCATACGCCCCTTCTAAATGCTTTATAGGGGTTATACATAATATTTTCATTTCGTTATTCCCTTGTTAAAATCTGCTTAATTGAATTAACAATGCCGGGTATGGACACTTCATTTAAAAAATATTCTGAACAGAACTCTTTTTTTGAATTATATCTTCCCTCAACGATTTGATTAACATTTTCAACATGCACATTGGTATATTCATCTGGAAGTTCAACATAATCCGGTAAATAAGAAAGCTTTTTATAGTATTTTTGTTTTTTATAGTTTGTTGCATAAGAAACTGAATCAGTAAAGCATGTTTCCCATGCTACGCTGCTTCCTGCCATATTGAATATTTTATCTACATATTTAATTGCTGCAAAATGATCTTGGCTTTCTATAATCTTAACTGTTGGATGTTTATTCCTTATGAATTCATATTGAGGGATATTTGAGTATGAGTATATTCTTTTATACACACCAGTATAAGCTCCTGTATTTTCATAAAAAACATAATCATGAGGATAAGTCTTAATAAGCAATTCAATGTTTTTTTCTGCACATAAATCGACCATGCCATGCAAAGAGTGTGCACTTTCTTCAAACTGTTGTTTATGGCTTGCAGGATTAGTCGGCATTAATAATATTTTTTCTTTATCTTTTTTAAGATCATACTTTTTGTAAAACGACTCGCTGTTTAAAGTAGGCCCGAAGACATTATATTTTGAATCAAAAAAGTTATCGTAATGTGGGCTTCCAGTGATAAATACATTTTTTTCTTCATTTCCAAATGAAATTAGCCATTCTTTCCATTTTGCACCTTTTACAAAAAAATAATTAGCAAAGTGAGTTCCATTTGTTAACATATCAATTCCCCCAATGTCCCAAACAGCCACTGGACATCTGGCTATAGCGCCATTTTTCCCTGTCTTGTTCGAATCGGATATTGGGTAGCGAGTTTTAGGAGCAATATGAGATGAACATATTATTAGTTTGTAATCATTAGATATTTTATCCAACTCCGACCAATCGTTTATTTCTTTTAAGTTTTTAATGTTCTTAAAGAAATTTATGTTAAAATGATATTTTTCAACTCCTGTAAAAAGTTTATTCAACCGAATGTCGCGTTTAAACATAATTAAATCGACATCAAACTCTTCCACTAACCTATGATATAAATTAAGACCATCATATGGTATGCTACTCCAAAAAAAGTCTCCTATGAAAACAGCTATCTTTTTATTCTTTCCCATAACGATTACACTTCTTCGAAAAATATGTCTGAATTTTTAGCCTTGTCGCAAATAAATAAATCATAATGAGGTTTGCCAATTCTTACATCGTGATATTCAACTCCCCATTCGTTTAATTGTTTTTTGGTAAATTCAAGCCAGTCAATTCCAGTTACTGCTCCTCTTGCTGTCCAATATATAATTGTATTGCCATCTTTATACAACTTATTTATTTTGTTTATTCGCCTTTGAAGCGGTTTAGCCTCGTGATATTGTCCATCAGTGTTGGTGCAAATAGTGCCATCTATATCAACGTATATTATCATTTAATAAACCTTTAATCTGTTCTGACAAAATATCGGCTGATTTTCTTTTAGAATCAGCCAATACAATATCGTAAAATTTATCTAAATTTTCAATTTTATTTTTATACTTTTTGTTTGTTATGAATTCGCTTAGATTGTCTAGACTTACAACATGAGCAAGCTTTAAGAAAAGATTGTGCCACGGAAAGGATGGAGGCTGTATGTATAAAAATGGAGTATTATATAAAGGCATTTCAATTGAAGTAGAAGTTTGATTGCTCATAGCCAAATCCGCATACTTATGACACCAATGAGTGTCTAATGGGTCTAATACGCGAACAGCTTTTATACCACATATTTCATATGACCATTTATTATCATATCTTTCGGCAGCCGTCCTAAAATATTCTTTAGGATGAAGTTTCACAATAACGTTATCTAGCTGACATCCTTTAATATATGCTTCTTTTGCTGAGCCTTTAGTAACGGTATTGCATGCAGATGGTAAATACAAAAGAATTTCTTTATCTTTATCTAATTTATATTTATTGCAAAATGCATCTCTCGACATATAAGGAATACAATCCTCAACATTGTCCCACAATAAACAATTGGAATAAATATATTTTGGTTCTGGGTTTGCATCATATGGGCGCCATTGATAACGATGATATGTGCCAATCCAACCAGGATTTATGTGCATTTGGTGCATTGTGGGGCTAACTAAACTAGCAATATCTGCGCCGGCATAATAAAAATCATTTATCATTTCGCTAATTTGTATTGTTAAGGCGCCTTTTTCTTTTGCGATTGCGATATCTTTTCCAAGATTAGGATGTTTAGTGCCAAGAGGTGGTGGTGTGGTTAAATCTGGATTGATATAGCCTTTTCTGCCATTTGAGCTAAAAATACCAATTTTATAATCGACATCTTCTAAAACTTTCAGGGCCTCGGCCATTGGTTTTAAGATAACATTTGTTTTATATTTATCATCAAAATAATTGAACTGCTCTTTTGTTATGCCGAATTCGCCTTCGCCTATAATTGTTAATACATTACAAAATTTTTGTAATTTCTTATGAAAAGATAAATATTTATGGACTACTTGACAGGGCGCCCAATAAAAATACATTACTACATCATAATTTGAATTCATCTTTCTAGCCTTTTAAGTTACCATGATGTCCAACCACCATCGACAACAATTTCAGTACCAGTGATATAACTAGATTTTTCATCCAATAGAAAATCGAATACAGATGTCACTTCTTCTATATTCATCATTCTTCCCATGGGTACATTTTTAGTATAATTAACATAAAAATCTGGGTGGAAATTGTCATCATGAACACCTCCTAAAATTACAGTATTAATTCTAAATTTAGGCGCATAATAAGTTGCAAGATACTTAGACATAAGCATTAAAGCACTTTTAGACATAGAATAACCAATTGGTTTGGTATAATCGCTGTAAACGTGATGTTTTGGAGATAAGCGGCCATATAACGAAGATATATTGACTACAACACCAGTTTCATTATTTGATATAAAATGCCTACACATATTAAAAGCACTAACTACATTAACTTCCATATAATCTCTAATTTCTTTTAATGAAACATCAATCGGTTCGATTTTTATAGAATCTTTTAAAGGTAAAGGATTATATGCATGACAAACAATCATCGCATATAAACCAGAGTTCTTTTTAAACCAGTCTTTAACATATTTTTCATCTGTCAGATCATTTCCTAGCTTTTTATCTAATTTTATAATTTCATATTTGTTTAAAAAATGTTTACATAACTTTTTTCCAATTAAACCTTCGCTGCCAGTAATTAATAATTTTTTCTTTTTAGCCATTTAGCGTCCCTAGCAATTTCATTATTTCCTCTTGTTTGTGCAACAAGTTGCTTATCTCTTTTAGGTTTATCATACAATCACCATCTGAAGGTGAAGTTTTAGGATCATAATGAGTTTCAACAAAAACCCCATCATAATTATAAATTGGCGCAGCTACCATGTGCCTTGCAGCTAATAAAGGATCTCCTTGTCGACCGTAAACTTTTCGGTCTCTTTGAGTAGAATGTGTACAATCTAAAATAACCTTATCATATACTTCTTTAAGTTCATCAACAATTGTAAAATCATTAATTAGTTTATCATATCCAAAGCTTGATCCTCTATCAGTAATCCACGCTTCAGCATTTTGATTTGTATTTTTTATCTTGTCTACAGAAAGCAAAAGATTATTAGGGCCTAACCATTGCCCTTTTTTTACGTTGACTTTGTTAAAATGCCTGGCTGCTTCAATCACCAAATCTGTTTGGCGACATAAAAATGCAGGAATCTGTATTACATCAATTACATCAGCAAGTTTTTCAGCTTGCCATGGCTCGTGAATATCAGTAATCAATTTAATACCTGGGTGTCTGTCTTTAATCTCTTTAAATATTTTAATTCCTTCTTCTAAACCTGGTCCTCTTCCTCCATATAGTGAAGTTCTATTAGCTTTATCAAATGAAGCTTTATAATACCAATCTTCAACGCCCAGTAAAAATACTAAATGATCTGATATTTTAGTATATACTTCCCTATTCTGCATTGAACAGGGGCCTAATATTCTAACAAAATTATTTTTTTTCATATAATTGCTAATTAAAATCTCTTTTGCCGCTATAATTTTTAGACCAATACTTAATTTGATCAATAAAACTAATATCTACTTTTTCTGACCATTTGTCACATATTTTTTTAGTTATAGGGCCAAAAGGATCTTGTTTTATTATATCATTAAAATATTCTCCGTTTAAACGATTGCAAGGAAGTAGATTAACATAAGTTCCAGTAAACATAGCCTCGTCACAATCCATGATATCATAAGGCTCAAAATTTTTATGTTCAACTTCAATGTCAAGTTCTGGCGCTAAGACATTTAATATATATACCATACTTGAACCGCGCAGCATATTTCTTAATTCTGGAGCTATTATTTTTTTGTTTTTAACCATAAGAAAATTGGCGCCCGTGCTTTCTGTAACAAACCCATCTTCGTCTAATAAAAGGGGCATTGCGTCTTTGCCATATGGCTTGACCTGCAAGTTGGCCATCTGATAATGCATTCTGCTTCTATTTTTAACTTTATTTTCTAGCAAACGAGAAGGAATTTGCCTTTGGGATGGGATAACTGCATTGGCGCCAGTATCATAAAAATGTCCTAAAGCTTTAGCAGTTTTACTCAATGGCCAAACATTAATAATCCATGTAGGTTCGTTCCATTTGTCTCCCTTTTGTAACTCAAATATTTCACGATATATCGATAGCGGACCTCTAGATACATTAATCATAAGTCGGCATTCTTCAGGGTAGTTGCCATTTGATGGGAAATGTTCAGAATTTCGATTGAAAGCTTCTGCACATAAATCCATAACCTCTTGTTTTGTTTTAGTAATTGGTATTTGCAGATATTTCATACTCCTAAAAAGTCGATCAATATGTCTTTCTAAAAGAAAAAACTTATGATTAAAAGTTCTTATCATTTCAAAAACACCATCACCAAACATAAATTGAGAATCATATATATGAATTGAAGCTTTTGATTCTGGTATCCATTCTCCGGAATGGTATGTGGTTCTCTCGTTTGATTTAGACATTTTTATTCCTATAAGTTTTGTTAAGTTTTTTTTGATTGTTAAGCCAATCTATATTTCTATGCCCATTGATTAGTGCAATTTCAGGGCGCAAATCAATAAATGAAATAATATCTTTTAAAGTATAATCTTGCTTGCCTTGTTCCCAAAAATGATTAATGACCGCCTCAAAAAAAAATAAATCCTCTTTATAATCTAAAGTCGCTCTTATTTCTGGTCGATAATATATGTCGGGAACATCTTGCAATAATGAAGATTTTATAGTTTCGTCTTCTAAAAATGATAGCCAAATAATCTCAGTATCATTAGTGTTCTTGTTTTTACAAATCTCTTTTAATTTATTAGTTTTCATACCAAAAGTAAAAGCTCCGCAAACTATTTTTTTTTCATCTGATTTTACAAAATCATGATTTTCTAGTTCATACTGTTTAAAGGCTAAATCAATTAATTCTGGTTCGCAAAAGAGATCATCGCCATCTACGTTGACAAAGTATTCTATATCATAGTGCATCGCAGCATCTAAACATCTGTTTAGTTTGTCTTCAGCACTGCCTCTAAAACAATTAACTCCATTCTTCTTTGCCAGGGCATATATCTCATCATCTGATTTTAATGTTGTTGTACAAATTATTATTTTATCGGCTTTTTTAGATTTCTTTACTCTTTGTATTAAATGTTCTATGGTGGCTAAACCATTAATTTTCATTAACGCTTTTTTAGGCAATCTAGAAGAATCGCTGCGTACTGGTATGAGAATGGCCTTGAGCATTCTTATATTATAAACAATTTAATTCTTTTTGTTAAGATAAAATAATCGACTCTACAAAATTAATCCAGCCGCCTATAGTTAATCTATTGACTTTCCAATAAGTTCCTAATGTTTTGGGCGTTCCTCTTCCTAGGTGTAAAAAAACAACATTATCATCAGAGTCTAAAGCTCTATCGACGCCGTTTAATGTTCTAAACAATTCTCCACAATTCTCTATATGCAATTCATTATTATGGGTGTTGCGACAACAAAAATATTTTAATTCATTTTCGCGACAATATTGAGTTATTATATCCCCTACATCTAATATTTGTTTTCCATCTTTGTAAACAGGAAACATTGATACAGATTTTGCAATTATAGTTGGAACCAAAATTCCAGATATATGAAGAGCGTTTATTCTTGCATTGTCTAAAACATATCCTGCAGCAGAATAATTTTCATTTTCTAGTTTTTCAACTAAAAAGTTCAACCAATTATTATGACAAGCTACTACATCATTATGACATATAAAAACATATTTACTTTGTACATGAGGCAAGCCTTTTTCAATTGCAACTGCATTTGCTTCTGAATTAACATAATTTGTTGGATTTTGAATCCATTTTATGTTATCAGCTAAAGATAATACATCTTCTTTATAAGAAGAATCGTCTGAATTTTCTACAACTATGTATCTAAAATTAAAGTCGCCCTTATATTTTTCAAAAGAGCGTATGCACAAAGATGTTAAATCTTTAGAGTGATATGATGGTATGATAAAATCAATTTGCAACCCTAGTCTCCTCAATTTCAACTAAAAAATGATGTTCTTTAAAGATAAAAATTCCTCTATAGGATAAGAATTCATTAAATGTTTATAGTTGTCTTCAAAATAATTAAGCAACCATCGTGGATGAACTCTCTCATGGTCGGCCCATGGATATACTCCAGGTTTTAGGGCCCGTTGGCAATACACTCTTGTTCTCTCTTCGTCGTTTTTTATTTTCTTATCAATTGAATCAAGCTCTATGCCAGGGTTCAATACTAATTTGTCTTTATCATATATCTTAAAACGCTCTGGGAGATGATCGTACTTTAATTTAAAATCGTTCAATCTTTGAATAATGCCGACGCCCATGTCAATTTCAACAGTAACCAATAAAAGATCTTTTCTTCTTGTTCTTAACGCCGCAAATGCTTTCCAACATGTTGTACCACGAGAGTTCATAGGACTAACTTTATCTTCATATAACATATCATGTAATACAATTGTGCCCTTCTCGTTCAAACGCTTAAGAGAATTACTAATATCTTTTATAACCTGATCGTGATAATGATCGCCGTCTATAAAAATTATATCATATTTTTCATTTTTACCCTCTTGTGCAAAAAAATCATCAGAAGTTTTTATGTATGTGGCTCCTGCTCGCGTGTCCGGATCTATGCCAGTTTTATTATCAATTTCAATGTGATCAAAACATCTTGTAGGATTGTGTACACCTATTTCAAGATAGCTTTTATATTTATGTTTTTTAATTAAAAAATTGATTAATTCATATCTATTCATTTTTTTGTATCACAACTCCTAATTGCAAACCATAAGAAAAGGAACAAATACAATCTTTTATTGTAAATTTATCATAATCTCTTTTTGTATATAAACATTCTAATAGTTCTCCAAGTGCCACGTTTTGGTAATATTCATTCTCTTTAGTATAATGTACATTGTGCGATAGTACAAGTTTGGAAGATGAAGTTAAATGTGCTCCCCTATAGGCTGGGCAAGGGAGAGGGACGCCCTTGCAATTGGCCCATTTTTTTTTGTCCTTTCTCTTTAAAAATGTTTTCATATTATTAAAATTATCAGAAGTTGGTATATGTTCGCTTTCAGAAAAATAGTTGTTAACACGACGTTTCACATTGTTATCAGGCCAACGATTTTTATGATATATATTTATAGGGCTAATATTGCCTTTTTGCAAAATTTCTTTATATTTATCTACTTCTTCCTTCTCGCGATCTCCTAATATCTTTGGAAACCGCCAAAATGTTGCTGCAGACGTCTCAGTTGGTACAAAAACTATCATACAACCATAATTATTTAATAAATCTAATCCGGCACAAAAAGAATCTCTCCATCTTATGTCATGTTCTAAACAATTTAAAGAAAGAACCAGGTCAAATTGTTTATTTTCAAAATCAATATCTAATAAATGCTTAGCAATGTTAACCCCTGGCCCATCCTCAATATCAACACCAACATACTCTTCAGCATCTGGAAATAAACTTTTAATTTCTCCATTAACATCCAAAGAGCCTATTTCTAGTATTTTCCCAGTAAGTGTTTTTTGTTCAATTATGTCTTTTTTCACTCTATTGATATATTCTTTTGTTGCTAAATCCACCCTCTAATCTCCTAACCACCTATCATTCTCTAAAGACCACGCAACTACTTCTTTCAATCTTTCGCGCAATGGTTTTTCCGGAGTCCATCCAATGTTTTTCATCTTCTCTGAAGATAATGCATATCTTAGATCATGGCCAGGCCTTGAAGAATGAAAATCTATTAATTCATAATTTGCCTTTTTGCCCATTATATCCGCGATTAAATTAACAAGTTCTTCATTGTCGGTTTCCTGTAAACCTGCTACATTATATTTTTCACCGGTAGTTCCGTTTTCTAGTAAAAACAAAACCGCAGATGATACATCAGTTGCATGAATATAATGTCGCGAGCCGGCCTTTGTACAATCTGAATTGGCATGAACAAAAATCTTTTCGCCATCTCGAACTCTTTTAATGATCATTGGGATAAATTTTTCAGGATGTTGTCTTAAGCCAAAGACATTCATTGTATGTGTTACTACAATCGGCATATTATAAGTATTTTCATATGCGATACATAATTCTTCTGCTCCAGCTTTAGCTGCAGCATATGGGTTTCCAGAGCGATATCTATCATCTTCTTTATAAAAAACACCTTCTGGTGCAGGCCCAAAAACTTCATCAGTGCTGAAATATAAAAATAGTTCCAATGTGTTTTTCAAGTGTTCTCTGGCGTAATCTAATAAATTGACAGTGCCAACAACATTATCCATAACAAATTCCATTGGATACTCAATACTACGATCAACATGAGACCCTGCTGCTAAATGTAATACATAATTTACAGTGCCTATTTTCTTTCGCACCATCTCGTTTAATGGGGCTTTAAGATCATGCCAAACAATCTTAACTCTTTTTTTCCATTCTTCTCTTTGTTGTATAACTTCAGCTAAACGGTTTAAATTGCCAGATGTGTCTAATCTGTCTAACGAGACAATATTATAATCTGTTTTTTTTAATAGTTCTTCGATTAAATGATGTCCTATAAATCCTGCACCGCCAGTTATTAATACTGTTTTTTCCATTTTTTACCTCTTAACTCCTTTAATTAATACATATAATTGAGGGTGGTCTTCCCAAAGTGCTATAATATTATAACTTACATCAAAATATTTTTTAATTAAATCAACTTCTAAAATTGAAGGTACTTCATCAAAGATCGCCTTTCTTATATCGGTATATCCAAACTTTTCAACTCTTTCTTCAAATAATTTAAAATTTAGATCAGTTAAAAATTCGTCATCCCAAACAGCAGACCAAAGATGATTGTTATCTTCATAAGCATATTCTTGTTCTTCGTCTTTAACCCAACCTATTTTATAATTCTCAAACCTCCAATGATCTCCTAAGCCCCAATCTACATATAATTTCCCGTTTTCATTAAGACTATTGCAACAACGTTTTATAAAATCTTCTGGTTCTTTTGCAAAATAAGGACATCTTAATGAAATGATAGTGTCGTATTTTTTATTTAATTCCCAATCATTGTTTATGTTCCAATTGTTTAACTGCAAATCGTATAAATCGCCATTAAACCATTGATTATTAGTAAAGCCTAGAAGAGCTGTTTGCCCTTCTGGCTTGATGTGTTTTCTATAAAAAGAATATATATATGGATTGCTTCTTCCCAAAACTATATCAACTCTTTCATAAAACAAAACTCAATGTTGTCGTTTTTTAAAAATTCACTAAGTTCTTTTGTTTTTTCTTTGTCTAAATAGTTTTTATCCCATTCGCAAGCATGATACACAATTTCTGTTTTTTCATATAATTTTAGAGGATCAAATGGTGGATTACAATTATAATAAACCACATCGCATGTTTCCTCGGCGCCCTTATATGTTTCTTTAGCATAATCTTTCGATGATAAAGTTAAAATCTCGATACCTACCTCTTTAGCGGCTTCAATCGCTTCAGGAGACATTCTCCATGCCGGTGGTCTAAAAATTGGCTTAAAAATATCTTTCAGGCCGGCCTTTTCTACGGTACTAAACATTAAATTAAATTTTTCAATAGCCTGCTTTTTTGACAAATATTGAAATTCATCATTGTTGCTTTTGCTAGGTATACCATGATAATAACCATGATAACCAATTTCAAAATTTTCTTTTGGTATCTTTTTTAATATGCTACAAAACTCAGGGTATTCTAATATATTTAAAGGCTTTGTTGTGGCTGTATGGCCGGAATCTGGCACTGTTCTCCAATACGCAACTGGAATAAAAATAGTAAATTTTATTTTAGGAAACTCGCGAATTAATTCAATGCACCTTTTAAATACAGATACCGAAGATTTTGGATGAGGTGAAATGTCGTCAATACTTATGTTTACTTTATAGCGCATAATGGTTTTTCATCCAAAACCAACCCAGATCGATTGGGGTTGGTTTTTCATCCAAAATCTATTATATGCTTTGCGGCTCGTGTGGCACCAACGGTGTTTCCTTGTAGAAAGAGGCGGAATAAAATTTAAATCTGGAAACTTTGCATCAAAATTATTAGAAATTAAAAGATTATTAATAAGTTCATTGTTTGGGAATCTTGGTTCATCAGACACCTCTATAAGAATTCCTCTAACTTTTTGTAAAACATCTCCTTCTATAGATTGTAATACTTCAAGTTCGCTACCTTCAATATCAAGCTTAATAAAATCAGGATAAAGATTATATTCTTTACAAAAAGTATTTAAGTTTTTAAAAGTACAAGGGCGTACATCAAAATCTGTCTCAAACGAATAATAACGACTAAAAAGTCCAGAATTGGTAAGTTTATCTGGCCTGTGTTGGGGCCTTCCAATGTTGGCAGTTTCATCTTTTGCGGCAAGGCCAAAATTTTTAGCATGTATTCTATTTTCAAGATTTTCACTAGCTATATTTTCTTGTAGTTGCTTAAAAGTTTGCTCTACAGGTTCAAATGCATAAATTTGACTTTCCGGAAATGCACTCGCATAATCAATTGAATACTTTCCCACATTAGCACCAAGATCAAAAATTAATTTTGGAGGTGTATCTCCAAAACCCAAAACAATATGATTAATCTCTCCGCCCATTTGTCGCCTCCTTAAGTGCCGTTAATTGAATTATTTCTATATATCGATCAATTACATTTTCAATTATATTGCTATATTCAAGCGTTTTAGACTTAAGCTTGTTAAAATTAGTCACAACTAATTCAAGTTTTTCTAACACAGTCTCTGCAGAATCATACCCTATGCCGTAATTAGAGCAATAATTATTGATACTTCCGCCATTTTTATGATATACCACTGGTAGGCCGGCAGCTAAGCCTTCTAAAACATGGTTAGCTCCTGCTTCCTCTTCAGACGCTGTAATATAGATATCGCTATTTGAGAGCTTTTTTGCTAAAAATTCATTATCTCCAGTTGCATTAATATGTGTTGTGTTTTTAAATTCAAATTCATTAGGAACTCTACCTACATAAGTAAAATTAAATTTATCATGTGCAAGATTCTCATCTAAAAATTTATATATATCAAAACCTTTTTTTGGATTTGTCGACCAATGATGTGTAACCAATTCAATTTTTTCATTTTGTTTAGGTGTGTTTTTAAAAGAATGAAATATGCTTAAAGGAGCATTGTGGATAACTTTATAATTTTCCCCAAAAAAGCCAGATTTTTCTTTTGCCCATTCGCTAGGAAAAATCAAAAAATCAGAAAAATTTATTGTTTGTTCAACGAGATTAGTTAATTCCGGCTTTCCATGAGTCCCAAGATCTCCAACTCTTTGAATTATTTTTGTTTGCGGGTGGTCATTCTTATAATTTAAAATATGCTGATACCATTCGCCAAAATAGTTTGGTCTAGGATCGAAACAAAATAAAATATCAATCTCTGTTTTGTCAAGTTTATATACTATTTCATGCCCTTCAGATTGCAAACGATCAGCTAATGTCACAACTGTTTTATTTCCGCCGCCCCATGGGCCTTTAATAGGAGATCTGTTTAAATATATTTTCATTTTTTTTCAATTAAAACTTGCCCATAATCAATTTCTTCATCGGGGATGCGGCGGTCATCAAAAAATATTCTTCTATCCATAATAATAAGCTCTTTATCAAAATCATCAATTTCATCAATCACTCTTGCACATTCAATACCTTGCTGTTTCTTTGTTGAAAGGTGATAATCATCAAAAAGAAGAAACTTATTAAATTTATCTTTTGTGTTTAGCCAATCAAATTTTGTAGCATCATATGTGTGATCGCCATCAATATAAATAAAATCAAAATTTTCATCCAATGACGGTAAAATATCCTGTGAAAAGCCGGGTCTAAGATGAAAATTGTTTAAAGAAAACCATTCTTTTGGAAAAATGCTTATTAGCATCTTCACGTGTTGTTTGGTTCTTTCTTCATCAAACAAAGGATCGATTGTAACAATCCTTCCTCCGCCATTTTCGTGCAAAGCTTTGGCCGCACAAAAGGTGCCATATCCTCTTCCAAACCCAATTTCTAAAAATGATTTAAGATTGTATTTTTTAATTAAGCTATAGATAAGCAACCCTCTTTCATAATTGGGGCGAAAAAAACATCCAACAGACTTATAAAGTTCAGTATTCAAAGCTCTAGTTTTTTTTGCAGTATGCTCGCCAATCTGATCAAAGTCGCCTAAACTAAGACTCTCAACGGGCATGCCAATCTCTTTAAGTTTTTCTCTAATATCAACTTGTCTCATTCTTTTCTCCATTATACCATTTTACTGTTTTTTTTAAGCCATCAAATGTTTTTATAAATTTATAATCCGAATTGTGTTTCATTAATTTTTTAATACATGGTTGCCTTCTTTTTGTGTCATGATCTCTAGCAGCAATAAAAATAGGATTAAAATTTCTTCCCATAATGTCATGAAGCATCTGACCTAGCTGAGTTATTGTTATTTCCTCGTTGGATCCAATATTAATGATATCATCTTTTGTGTGCTTGGCTAAAGATATTACTAACTTTGTATGATCATCAACATAACAAAAACTTCTAGTCTGTTCGCCAGAACCAATGATTAAAAATTGCTTATCGTTTTTAATTTTTCTAATAAATTCTGGTACTACTTGTCCATACTCTGTATTGTCCATTCGAGGACCATAAGTATTAAAGGGACGAATTATAAGAAAATCAATGTTGTGTTTTTTTGCAAACATTTTAATATAGAACTCACCTAAAGCTTTCGAAGACGCGTAACTGTCTCTATCTGTGTTTGCATTTAGTATTATAAAATCATCTTCATTAGTTGGAATGTGAGGATCATGACCATATACTTCCGAACTTGATGCATAAATAATTTTTTGGACTCCAATATTTTTAATAGACTTTAAAATATTCTGCGTCATTTTAATGTTGTCGTTTAAAACTTTATATGGAATGTCATAAAAATATTTAGTCCCATTGATCGCTGCATAATGAAATATTGTATCAGGTTTTTCTTTTTCTACTATTTTCTTTAAATGCTGAATATCGTTTACTAAATCAATTTCATAAAAAGAAAAATTATCATGCTTTGGTAAATTTTCCCGCCTTCCTCTAAAGAAGTTATCCATTCCAATAACTTTAAAGCCTTGCAATAAAAGCTCTTTACTTAAAAAGCTACCTAAAAATCCGGCGGCTCCTGTAACTAATGCGCGTTTCATTCTTTCCGCATTCCTTCAAACACCGTAATTTCATATTTATTATTTTCTTCGATAATATTTTTAAAAAATTCTACATCTAATCCTCTTTTTTTTGCAACGTAGTCCATTGCTTTCGTGTCTTTTGGTAAACACATTCCACCAAAACCTCTTAAAGCTTCACTGCAATTAAGATAGTAATCATGTATATGACTTCGATTAACAATAGCATTTTTAATGTTGTTGTAATTAACATCCATGGATTTACATACTTCATACATGCTATTTGCAAAAGTTATTAAAGAAGCATTATATATATTGTTAAAATATTTACAAAATTCTGCTTCTGTTTCTGTTAACTGTACAAACTTTTTAGGATAATGGCCATGAGCTTGTTTTGCTAATTTATAGTATTCATCGCTAGTTGTCCCAATGACGCACAAATCATGGTTGTATACAAAATCTTCATAGGCGCTTCTTTCTTTTAAAAACTCCGGAATAAAACATATGTTTTTTCCATATTCCTTTTGAAATAATTTTGTCACACCAGGAGAAACTGTAGATTTAATACACATTAAGCCGTTGTAATTCTTTCTTTTAAGATCTGCAATAACAGATTCCACTATTGAAGAATCACATTCTCCTGAATCTTTAGAAGGCGTCGGTACACAAATAAAACATAACTTAGTATCAAGCACATCTTCTAACTTTGTGTTCATCGCTATGTCATGAAATTTTATATCATGGCCTAGTTCCTTAAACCCTGATAATATTGCTTTTCCAACTATACCAACACCAATAACACCAATTTTCATTCTATTTCCTTAAAAAAATCTATATATTTTTGTACATGCTTTTTGATATCATATTTCAAGGCATTCTTATAACACTCTTCCACATCTTCCTCAGTAGGACAATACATATCATTATGGACGTCAATTATGCAGTTGTCATTAAGTACTGCACTCGCCATTCCAACATTGGATGAAATAATTGGTATTTTCATAGCAGGAGCTTCTAAAACAGCCTGTGGGCCTCCTTCGTATCTAGAAGAAACAATATATAGATCACAAGCAGCATACATTTTTTTTAATTTTTCATATGGCGCCATTTCCACATACGTTAAATTTATTTTTTCTTCTTCTAGCCTTTTTATAATATACTGGCGGCGCCAACCACCCAACAAAATACGTAAATTTTTCTTATCCATTTTTTTAACATATTCAACAAATAAATCTGGACCTTTTTCAAGCTTTGGAGATATTAAGTCGCTTCCTTCTGTATCTCTTTGGAATGACCCGATAACAAATTCATCTTGTGGGATGTCCAAGTTTAATCTAGATTGTTTTTTATCTAGAGGCGTCCACAAATCTGTATTTAACCAATATTCAATAATTTTAATTGGTTTTTTCGTATATGGCGAAATGTTTCTTTTTGTTTGTTCACATGGTACATGATAATAATCAATATAATGATCCCTTTGTTTAAACTCTAAATAATTAAATTTTTCTGGTACAATATGATGTACAGTGGCTACAGTTCTTTTATTTTTTAAAAAATAAGGTGGAATAACTTTCCATTGCCATGAAGGTAAAAGCCACAGTATGTCAGCTTCGTTTGGATTTTCTGTGTGGATATTCTCACCAGCATGCTGGGCCCATTCGGAACGATATCTATCACAAAACCAATTTTCATTAGCTTTTAAAGTAAAAATTTTCATTTAATGCAACCTTCTAAGAAAGTTTTGTATTTATTTGCAACAATATTCATATTATAATCTACTTCCCAATCATTTTTAATCTTTTTGCTAAAATCCATTATTGGAGGTTCATATAGTTTTACAGGTTCAAAGTCCCATTTATCTTCTTCAATTATTGTTGCGTTTGGGCCTGCTATTTCTTTTGTTCCGCCGGCGGAGGAACAAACAATTTGACACCCGCTAGCACGTGCATCGACAACTACATTAGGACAATGGTCTAGCCATGCTAAGTGTAAAAAATATTTACTTCTCTTATATAAAGCAATAAGCTGCAAGACACTTATTTTTCCAACATAATAAACTCGATCAATATTTGGCATATTGCCGCCATTTTCTCCAGCAATTATTAAACAATCGTTCTCGGAAGAATGTTCTAAAAAATATCTTATGTTTTCAGTCAACCTTTTGTGAGGCCTCCAAGATGAAGCGCAACACCAAACATTTTCATATTTTTCTATTACAGGATTCTTTATTGTTGGCGCGCTATTAATATAGTCTACATCTGCCCCATTGTGGATTACGACACCATTTTTATGTTCTCCAAAATATTTAGTTGTCAATTCTTTGTTAAAGTTTGACTGAAATATAACACCATCCGCTTCTTTATAGGTTTTTTCAATATTTGCATTCTGCAGTCTGTAAGGCTGCTCTAAATTAAAATAAATGCCATCTAATCTTTGAATAAGTGGTATATTCTCTATTTTTGTGTTATGTGTTTCTATAAAGCACAATCTTGCATCTGGTTCCTTATTTAGGTCGAATGAGGCATCCATATGTTTAACCAACTTTGAAGCAAAGTGATTTGGGCCAGATGTGCTTTGCAAGTTAACATTTTCTAAATGTATGTTCATATTCTTGTATAGGGCTTTTTGCTTCTAATCTTTTGTGCTAATTCAAATTGTTGTTTTTCTTTGATTTTATCCACATTTAAGGGGTTTTCTTTGTTATAGACGTGTAGGACCTCTGGAATGTATTTAGAGCGCTCAGAGGCCATCTCTAGAAGCGGCAGCATGATTGCTTGGTCGTATGTCATCTCATAATATTCGCCGTCTTCTTTGAGGTCGCTTTTCTGCAAATGTTTCCACAACTTATACTTAAAAGTTCTTAAATGAGAAGCTCTCCACTGATCTTGTCTAAATGCATTGTTTTTAACAACTTCTTCTGGGTACTCAGATGGTTCTACGCCTTTTTGGCCACTTGGGTTGTATACATAGCTACCGTAAGTCATTAATGTGTTGTCTTTATACGCGTCACAAAGCTTGCCTAAAGTATTAGAAGAGGCAAACCAATCATCTCCATCGAGCAAAATAATTACATCTTCATCATTGCATTCTGTTTTTTTAATCACTTCTACAATATTAGCTAATGCATATTTCTTCGTCTTGTTTGTTATTAGCTTAAATCGACTATCGTTGACAATGTTGTCCTTAACAACAGTTGCTGTGTTGTCTGTTGACATATCATCAACAAGTACACAAGTAAAATTTTTATATTTTTGTCTTTTAACGCTTTTTATACATGTACCAATCCACTTTTCACAATTATAAAAAGGTACAACAATCTTAAATGTAGTTAAATTATCGCTAGCGATATTATCTGGTAGGTTTAAATGATCTTTTGCAACTTTTTCAATTTCATTCCAAAAAATATTTGTTCTTTGTTCCAAATAATCTAAAGCTAATTCTTTAGTAGAAAACCATTCTTCATCTTTATGTTGTACGTTGGTGTTTAAAATAAGTTTACAATCTAAAAGTCTGGCCTCGATAGTCATTCTCGGACAAGTATCGCCGGCTCTTGGAAAAGATATTATTCCTTTTGATTTCGATAATTTTTTAAGCAATTCTTTGTGGCTTAATCCCCACACTAATTCATAATTCAGTTTATTTTCATCTGCATATTTTACCGCATCTTCGGCACCTTTAATCCATGATGGTGAATTTAATATCAGATATTTATCATTTTTCTTAGATGTGTCTAGCTTTTGAATATAATCTAGCTTTTCATTTAAAAAAACTGAACTTAACACTTTATTATTGTTTGTGGCCAAAAAAGGAAATAATTTATGATATTTATTTTTTTGCGCATGTGACATCCACCACACTATTTTTGCGCTGTTTAAAAATAAAGAAATGGTTTTGCCATGCATATTTTTATGACAATTGCATTCTCCACTCAATTCTTTATGTTTTCCTGGTGATCGAAATTGACAATACTTATAATCATATTCTAAAACGCTATAATTTAAATTTTTAGCAGCGTATAATATACAACTCAAAGGGACTGAAGCGAAATTCCCAAATATCCAAAAGGCTTCTTTGTGCTCTTCCATTAATTGTTGTAAATTTGGATTTTGTGAATTTATTCTATTACAGGGAAATAAACTATCTGATATAATCGCCTCTGTGGTCAGTTCGGCGCCGCCTTCGTATTGGCTAGCAAACATGTCTGCCACAAAAATTATCATTAATTGCCTGCCATTAATTCTGCAAACATGGCTTCAACTTCTTGTTCCTCTGTGCTTTCTGAGATGAAAGATTTCACAATTTCCACTACTTCTTGATATTTTTCTTCTGGTGTAAAATTAGTACATATAAATTTTTTAAGTTTTTGTGCTTGTGATTTAAATCTACCATGATCTTTAAAAACTTCCCTTAGTTTCATTTTATAAGAACCTTGTTTAGGGTAGCACCACATTGAATCTTTTACTATTACATTTTCCCAAATAACCTCTTTCTGAACTGGGGATAAATCATAATCAACTTTCGCAAAATGAGACTTATTTTTGATTTTGCCTTTTTTATCCTTTGTGGGTATATATAAATAATCCAAATGACCACTCCAATCCGGTGCTATGATAGGCAATCCATTATATGCCGCTTCAAAGATTGGAAGACCAAAACCTTCGCCGTGCGCTAAAGAAATTAAAGCTTTTACCTTTTCATGACAATATAAAGAATTCATTTCTTCTGCTGTGAAATCGCCATGAAGTAAATATATTTTACACTTTTTTTGTGGATAATTGTTTATTATATTCTTAATTCTCTTTTCTGTTTCTAAACGATCTATTAAGGAGTTGTTTACAACATTTGTTTTTAATATTAATCCAACTTCCTGATCTATGAACTCTTCAATAAACCAAATTATCGTGTTTTCTAAATTTTTTCTTGGGGCCCATTGTGCGGTTACTAAAAAATTAAAATCTGTACTAAAATTTATGTCAATTTCTTTTATATCAGTTTTTCTAACTGGATAGTGTACTACTTCGATTGGCGTCGTACAACGAAAATTTTCTTTTACCACTTGATTTTGATTATTCGTTACTGTATAAACTGTTTCTTTATATGAACTTTTTGAAAATTGAGATATTGTAATAATCTTATCAACAAGATTTCCTTTTTCGATCCAAAGTGGCGCCACGCGTGTTGTTTCGACGCCGGCAGTAACTCCGATATTAATTGGTGCTATTTTTTCCCATTCGTTTGGTATTGTAACTTGCATAGATATATCATAGCTTGGTTGGCTTTGTTGATAAACCGCGGTTTTTGCTATAATCTTGTCTAACCAACGTCTTTCTTCTGTATCTTCATATATCCATCCAGTGTTCCCCCAACTAACAGGAATCAGATATATATCAAATAGATCTTCGCGTTGCCTTAAAGATCTTAAAATAAAACGAGTGTGTTCTCCATAACCACTTCTTGTTAAAGCTGGCCCTCTCACCAAGATTTTTTTCATACTATTTCTTTAAACTCCCATGATTGATAATTTTTTCTATTTTCCCATGAACCGTGTTCATCATGAATGCGCGTAAGAAGGTCGTCCCATTTTTTCATGATCTTCTGACGATTATAGTTGGTTATAACATGATGACGGCCTTTTTGTCCCAGTTTTTCTCTTTCTTCTTTTGACATATTATAAATTTTTTCCATTGCATCAACTACTTTTTCGCCGTTAATGCGATCTTCATAAATCCATGGAATCTCTTGAGACCCAATAATTGCTTTTGAACATGGTTCAATTCCAATGCCAAACCACTCCTCGCCATCTGTCACTTGTTCTTGAAGGCCGCCAGTCATTGTTACAATTATTGGAGTTTCACACGCTAAAGACTCGAATGTGGCCAAGCCAAAACCTTCCGCATCAGCAACGTTGATTGTACAACTAGCCAAGTTATATATTTGTGCTAATATCTTTGGTGGATATTTATTTGTAGAGAACATTACTTCGCCGTTAATCAGGCCTAGTTCCTTAACTATCGCCTCTAAATCTTGCCCATGGACATCTTTTACATCAGTGTGCATAATCAAAGAAGCTTTATCATGACCAACCCTATCTAAAAGTTCTTTAAACCAGTATATCACGCTGCCGCTTTGTTTTCTTCGAGCATTTCTATTATTCCAAAAGAATATAAATTTTTCTTCATTGTTTTCTTTTATAAAACTTTCTTTTTTAAACAAACCAGTATTCTTAAACGCTTCTATTTCTTCCTTAGAATATTTTTTAAAAACAGTTTCGTCAATAACATGAGGAATATAATCTTTTTCTACGCTAGGTGCGACAATATCAATAATTTGTTTAGTAACTTTAGATATGGCCGCAATAAAATCATTTGATTCATAAAATTTCTTATTAAAAGTAGGCGCCGGAAAATTATCCCAAACATGGTAATATATCATTGGCGCAAGAGGTCTAATTTCATGTTCTATGTGCCAGAGCCAACCCCAAAATCGTGGATCAGTCATAAACCACACTATATCTGGCTTTTCAAGCCGAAGCAAGCTACGTACTAGTTCTTGACTTCCATACCCATCAACTGGTTGTATGACCCAATCGTCGCCCCATTCTTCTGTTTTTACTAGATTATAATTTTCATGCTTCATGGCGCCGCCTAAACAATAAAAACTATATTTTCCTGTTTCCAGCATGGCTTCAATGATATATTTTGTTTGAGTGCCTATACCGCTAGCGGAAAGTGGGTGATCGCCCAAAGTTAAAATTTTAATTTTTTTATCCATTGTACCTCTTATGTGCAGTGTTTTGTGTTATAAAACTCGCATGGTCCGAATCTTCCATGACAAGAAAGCTTATTTTTTATAAAGATCTTCTTATCAATATTATAAAGCGCCTTGTTTAAAAATTTAATAGCATTTTCAGTTTTTTTAGGACCACTGGTTACTTTGTATAATTCAATATTGTTTTTCTTTGCAGTTCTTTTGACTAGCCCAAAATGAGTTTCAATGTTTTTGGGGTCAATGTTGTGTTTTAAAGCAAAGTAATATTTATAAAATGTCAATTGATAAGTGATCATTTTATCAGTTTTTTTTCTGGTGTCCCAACCCCATGAACAAGTTTTCCAATCAATGACATGGTGTTTGCCATCGCTAGTTTTTAAAACCAAGTCTATAAAGCCTTTAAAATTATATTCTTCTTTTAAAGACGCTTTTATGGGTTCATATAATTGTTCTTCCGCAGAAACAACTTCAAAATCTCCAAAATACTCTTTTAAAGCGTCCATCGACAAAGGAGCAAGAACATCCCCCTGCTTTCTTAAATCTTCGACCAATTTTTTATTAAGATTGTTTTTGATCTTTTCTGGAAGACTTTTTAGCTCCTCTAAAAATTTATTTTGAAAATATTCTTTTTCATTAAACTTTTCTTTTAGCAAAGATTTTTCATAGGTAGAATGAATTGCTGTACCAAAAGCAGTATATTCATTGCCTTCAAACCCTTTAAGTTTATCTAGATATACAAGTTTGTGCTTCCAAGCACATTCTTTCCAAATTTTTATTTCTGAAAATGACACATGTGTCATCGTTCACCTCTCAATTATTTTTGCTTTTTAGTATATTCTTTTAACACGTCGCTTGTTGTTTTTTTAACAGCAGACTTCTTAGCCACAGGCTTCTTAGTTGTGGGGCTTTTGACGACAGGCTTTGCTTTAACAACGGGCTTTTCTTTAACAACGGGTTGTACAACGGGCTGTTCCTTAACAACGGGTTGTTCATTCTTTTGTTCTGTTTTGTTTGCCAGCTTAAACACCCATCTTCCTTTGGAATATTTTTCTTTACTTCCAGAATCGCTACGTACAATCCTACTTCTACTAATACAATTTTTCCAGCCTAATTTATAACCCTGTTTGCTTAACTCATTAATAACTATAGGAGTATTATAATATGATACTCCTCTCCACTCTGGTCTATTATACACTATCACGTCAACGTATAACGTGTGAGTCTCAGTATCAATGCTTACTTCAAATTTATCTTTTTCCATTTTATATCTCCTTGGATTTTAATAACCAACTATATCAACAATTTTATTATATAGTGTTGGGCTTATGTTCTTTAAATATTGTCTATCTCCAATAAAATAATGTTCGAATCCATTTGCAAAATATTCACTCAAAGAGGTTGCTGCATATGGAGAATAAAAAAGACCCATTGTTATGCTAGCTAACGTTTCATAACCAACAGTTTTATATAGAAATTTGTCAAAACGATTATTGTATTCAGTGTCTAAACAAGAAATAGAAAACAATTCATATCCTTCAGATGCTAATAAGTTACACAATCTCTCTCTTTTGCCTAAAAATTCCCTTTCAACTTCTCCATCAAAATGTATTTCTTCTGGAATTGTCTCCTCGATTGAATGAGCTATTTCATGTACAATATCATCTATCATATCTTTTTCGCTAGACTGATCGTTTGTAATATATATGGCGTTATCCATATACAAAGCATTCACATCCCTCTCGTTTAAAAAATTAAAATTACCTACGTAAATAGAATCAACATAATGCATCAAATGCAATGGAACGTGCTCTTCAACATATTCGATTACATAATCTATATCAATATCATTTAAGAAAGGATCTTGTATATAAAGAAGCTTTCCATGTAAATATTTCTCTTTATTTTCTTTTAAAACTTGTTTATGAGATTCTTTTATATACTCACTGTCCATCTTGGCCCTGTTTTTTCGCTATTTCTTCTTCCCAAGCTTGGCGACCTTCCTCAACATCCATTAAAGCTTGCTGATAACCTCTAATAAAATTTTCTTCGGCCAATGGTAAAAGAAATTCCGGAAATTCTGAGGCCATGATCTTAAGAATCATTTCGACATTAACTTCGCCGTTTTCTGGTGCCTCTTTTTCTCCAACATAATTAATAAGCCATTCTTTCATTTCAGAATCAGGTTCCAGTGGCTTAAGTAAATCTGGATTTTCATTGATAATATCATCTCCTACTAAAACATTATTCTCATTCATTATATCTCTCCATTGTTTGTTTGTCAATATTTTTTTTAAAGAATTTTTGCCGCAAGTGTCGCGACTTTTGAACGTTCGCCTTTAACAAGGGTTATGTGCCCAGATAATTCATGATTTTTAAACTTTTCTATCGCATACGTTAAACCATTCGATGTTTCATCTACATAAATGTTATCAATTTGTTCAACATCTCCTGTTAAAACAATTTTAGTGTTTTCTCCAACCCTTGTAAGAATTGTTTTAAGCTCGTGTGCAGACAAATTTTGAGCTTCGTCGATTATAACAAAAGAGTTTGCAATAGAGCGCCCTCTTATATATGTTAAAGCTTCTATTTCTATTGTACCATTCTCTGTATACATTTTAAGGGTTTCTTTGTCATTCCCCATTAAAAATTGTAAATTATCTTGTATAGGCATTAACCAGGGGCTCATTTTCTCTTCCATAGTTCCTGGTAAATATCCAATATCTTTTCCCATCGGTTGGATTGGCCTAGACACCACTAACCTTCTATATGTGGAGACTTCTCTTCCTTCAACAACTTGTGCTAAACCTGCAGCTATGGCCATTAATGTTTTTCCACTTCCTGCTTTGCCAACTAATGTAACAACAAGCACACTTGGATCCATCAATAAATCAAATGCAAAGCTTTGTTCTTTGTTTCTCGGGCGTACGCTCCAGACACCTTGTTTAGGTTCTCCATTAATTCTTTTTAAAGATTTTGAATAATTATAAAATCTTGCAAGTGCTGTCTTTTTTTCATTTGAGTTCGATACAAGCATAACATATTCATTCGGGTGAAGTCTTATTTCATCTTTTTCTAGATAAATCGGTTTTCCATTATAAAATTGCTCTATCAACTCATCATCTACTAAATGGGTACGGAACCCTTTATACAAAGCTCCTGTATCTTTTACAACTTGATTTACTACATAGTCTTCGCACAATAAACCTAATGCGTCACATTTAACGCGCATATTAATGTCGCGAGAAACCAAAATAACTTTTCGATTGGGATGCTTCTTTCTTTCATTTAATGCTACACCAATAATTTCATTGTCAGGAATTTTAAAATCAAAATCTTCAGGAAGATCAGATTTATCACAGCTTTTGGCAAATAATATACCTTTTCCTTTACCAATTCTTATCCCTTTATATAAACTTCCTTTTTCTCTCAATGAATCTAGAATACGTATTATGCGTCGTGCGCTTGTTCCAACACTATCTTGGCGTTTTTTATGATTGTCTATTTCTTCTAGAACTTTAAGAGGGACTACAATATCATTATTTTGATAAGCAAAAATAGAATTTGCATCAGTCAAATAAACACTAGTATCTAAGACATATATTTTTTTTGCCATAAACTCTCATAATAAATAGTTCTTTATATACATTAAAATAAAAAATAAAAAAGAACGATTGATATTTTTTTTTCATAATTAATTATAGGAGAAACCTATTATGTTTAAAAAAATAAAGACTACTATTCTTTTTGTTGTGTTGCTTTTGGCGTTATTTTCTTGTGCACATTGCAACAACCAACAACACCCAAAAGTTTACGAAGTGCTTCCACGCAAAGCTTTTGTACATCTCGAAAAATCTCTACTTGTAAAATCTTGCAACAAAAATCAATGTATTTCGATGAACTTTCGTTCTTCCGCTTCGGGATATGTAGTCAATAAACAATCCGATGGTGCGTTTATTGTAACTGCTGCACATTTTTGCGAAAATTCATTGGCAGTACCAACGGAAGATTTTGCGATGTCTGCTCGTTTTAAAGCAAGAACATTAGACGGTACTGAATTTGATAGCGTTTTGTTACATTACCAAAAGGATATAGATGCTTGTCTTTTGTTTTCAAAAGGAATGACAGATGAAATAGAAGTTGTAAATATTTCACCTGTTGGGCCGAAGCCAGGTGAAAAAATATTTAATATTGGTGCACCCGCAAGCATAGTTGGGCCGAATATGGTACCAATTTTAGAAGGTCGTTTTAATGGAAACCTGGGAATAAATGCTTTTTATACTTTACCTGCTGCTCCGGGTAGTTCTGGGTCAATGATTCTAAATGAGCGAGGTGAGTTAATTGGAATGGTACATTCTGTTTATTTGCGCTTTAATGTGATGTCTTTGTCAACAAAATACGAAGATTTAAAAGAATTTATAGAAAAATCCTTATATAAATACCTCTTATACAAAAGCGTCATGAATAGTTTGGAACTAGATAATATTTTTATAGCTGATAATTAAGGGCGGCGCCATATTAATTTTCCGAGCTTGCTCGAAACTTTTTTTAAATTTCTATATGCTCTTAAAGCGGCCATATAATTATCTGTATAGTCGTATAAGTCATCTTCTGTATACAACAAAAAGGCTGTACAGAATCTTTTAACATAATTTTCATACTCTTTTTCTTTTGTTGGAAAATCTTCAAATCTAAACGAGGATTTTTTAGCTATTTTATCCCCTACTTTTAAACTAATGAATAATCTTCTAGAATTAACTGGTAATTCTACCTCAATTGTTATATCTCTTGGTTCACAAACATAAGTGGCTTTTCTTACTATGTTTACAGGCATGTTTTAAATCTCCGCAAAAAGAAAATCATCAAATATTGCCATCTTTGAAAGATAATCTTCTCCATAAATTCCATACAAAGCAGCTGCAACACTGCTAAGTAGCGAATTCCCATCTTGAGGTGTAAAGCAAAAACCGCTGATTTGTGTTTTTCCAGGGAAGCAGTTTGTTATTAAAGATGGGATGGATATTACTGTTTGATTAAATATTCGTCCATAATACCCATGATCTCTGCCAAAAGAAAACACTTTGTTGGCAATTTCTTTGTGAGTGAGGGCTACAAATTTATTTTCTCTAAATCGATTAATTAAATTTTCTTTTGATATATGCCCGTAAACTAACATATTAAAGCGAATAATATGCATATATTGAGAATTAACTTTCAAGGCGCTAGAGTAGATGTTGACGAATTTGTTTTTTGTACGAAATAAATCATATGCATCTTGGGCATGATGGGTGCCAAATTTTTCAGAATCGTGCCTTCCTATTTTGGGAGACGCTATAAAACTCCCTTCCTGACTTATATCGTTAGCTCTTCGAATACAAACAAAATCTCCGCGTACGATGCTGTTAATTTTCCTGTCTATTGAACATAAGATAGATGCAATATTGTGTGTATTACAACTAACAACTTGAATGAATGCTGGTTTTTTATCAAGTACCTCATCGTTAACACCATATGCATATGGTACTCCAAAATCTTTCTCGCTTCCTTGAGCTATAAAGACTTTATCTGGGTATTTTGTATAATGTTCTTTTTTATGCTTGTTACCAGCGGGAGTACAGTCAATTACAACATGCGCCGCCTTTAAAGCTGTCTGAAAATCATATTTTACATTGTGGCCTAGATCTTTAAAAGCTGGAATCATATCCTCGTTTACGGCTAGTCGGGCCCCTCTTTTTATTAAACTATTGACTTTTGCTACTTCATCTATTAGAGGAGTGCGCTTGTGAAAAATCACATGTCCAATATTTAATTTTTTTCTGAAATCTGCCAGGAGACCAATTAGAGGTTCTCCAATTGTGCCTGTACCAATTATTAAAACGTTTTTATTCATTAATGTTTCTTTTTATATTGTATTGAGACTTCTGATGGTAATATAAAATCAATTTTTTTATTTTTGTTTTTTTGGTCTAATAAGGTTAGATATTGATTTCTATTCCAATTCAAATATTGAATTTCTTCGACAAGATAATTTAAATTTTTATATTTAACGAGACTGCCAATATAGATTTTTTTATCATTCTTGTCTATTGCGTATCTTCTTGTTGACATTTTTTTGAGACTTCCTATTGGACTTTTTGTTTTGTGGGGGTGGCGGGTTCCAACATTTCACTCTAAAGACTTCTCCACCTTTTTGTCCACGCTTAATTTTAACAGCTTCATACTTATTTTTAAGCTCATTTCTTTTCGCATCAGCTTCTTCGAAAGTTAAAAATGTGTCGCTTGTAATCCATTTCTTAGTTTTGGTTGTTTCTGTCATCTTTTTTCTCGCTTGTGTTTTTTTCTACATTTGCAGAAGAAGGTTCCACTGTAAAAATTGTAACTGCTTCAGCTATAGCGCTAGCTTCTTGTAGACTATAAGCACCGCGCGATTGAGCAACAGTTGCTGCTTGTAGTAATACCTTCAACGCTTGGGATTGATCCATTATATACTCTCCTATCTAAATAATATTAATTACATTCCACCTAATAAAGTTAAGGCTATTAAACCAGGAAGTTCACTTCTAATATACACACCAGAAAACAATGTGTCTGCTCTTCCACCTACATATGAAAAAGCAGCCTCTAATCTATTACTAACTGCTGGATTATCAGCCATTTCTGGAGTGGCTATTAAAAGAAGTGCTCCTGTTTTCGATTTAGTAGCTGGCGTTGGACAAGGTGAGGATTTCAAACATCCCTGAAACACTAAAGATCCTAAATCTGTTTTTGAAGGATCTCTTACAACAGTGCTGCCTAATAATATTCTACCTGGAGTATTCAAACATCTCTCTAGATCTTTCGAATCGAAAGCTTGGATTGGAGAAGGCTCTTCAGCTAATTTTAAAATTTGTGTCAATAGCTTTGCAAAATTTTTATTTGCTGCAGGATACATATTTAACATTCCAACTTTGCCTCGTAATAGTTGTAATTGTTTTTCGTTATCAATTACGATGCGCGTATATTTATCAATGTCTCTTAATAACATGTCACAATTAGATTTAATTGTCGGATTTAAAAGCTCTTGTGAGGTTGGCGTACTGACAATATAAACAACTTTTCCACTAGCCCCATTAGAAGACAAATAGCGACTGATAGCTTTGTGCAAAACATGGCTCGCACTTCCTGTCCCACCGCCTGCTCCTGCGCATACAAATACCCAATCAACTTTGCCAACACGAGTTCTAAGAGCATCTTCAACTAATGCACTATTATTAGCTAAAATCTCTTTACCCAATTTAACATCTTTGCCAACGCCGTCTGCGCCGGGTATCAAAATAAAATTTTCTGGATTTACTCCAAATGGCTGATCTTTTTCTGTTGTATTAACAAGAAGTGTTTTATTAAATCCAAGATCCATAAACGCTTTGGCTAATTTTCCGCCGCCACCGCCAATACCAATAAAAGCACAATTAATTGCACTTGCAGCAGTATTTTCTTCTAGCATTTTTTCATCTATAGATGGCTCATCATCGTAAGCCTCTACGAAATCAAAATCATTTGGTGGACTTTCTGGTAGGTCCCAATTTTCTTCACTCATAATTACAGTCTCCCTGTAAGTAAATAGTTATTTTTATATATTTTTTGGTGGAAGCGTCGGGAATTGAACCCGAGTCCAAAATAGATTAATTAATTTGTCATTCACAAAGATAGGCACATTCACCGCCGAAGTGCCAGCCACCTGAAAAAATCAGGGAATCCATTTACCAACTTAAGGTGTTGGCTACCGAGATATACATAGTCACCAAAATGACTAAGTTCCTATCAATTTTTCCTAAAATTGAAAATGTCTAGTGTTCTTTTAGAAAGTCACTAACAACTTCCGATTATGCAGCTAAGGCGTAATCAAATTCAACGTTATCGTTGGCATTTATA